>ERZ1643249.321-NODE-321-length-58296-cov-266.633660_pt1 | contig 58296 bp, 54 predicted proteins | sample MGYA00579263_ERZ1643249 | MGnify/ENA primary metagenome ERZ1643249 (study PRJEB29033, sample SAMEA4952264) | chicken gut metagenome | biome: Broiler Chicken; feature: Gastrointestinal Tract; material: Caecum | place: Ireland | collected 2018 | study: Broiler...
TGATAAAAAAACAATCAAAGATTTATGATGATATCGAAGAGATGGCTGAAGATTTGAAGACGCGTTCCCTTTCAAAGTATGTGAAAGATATCAGAAATCAGGATGTTGTCCTCAAACAGGATATCTCTCTTGCAGAGCTGTCGGATTTTTTGATAAACAAACAGCATGTTGCCTACAGAAAAGAGATTATCCAGAATATAAAAGACATAAGAAACAGCCCTGAGGCAATAAAAAACAACCATGCAAAAACCTGGAATCGTATTATTTCAAAAGTAGATGAACTGCCGTCTTCTACTATCGATGAAGATGCATATCTTGTGAAATTCATTTCAAAAGCAATCAAAAAGAACATTAATGATGAGCTTATTCCAAAAGATATGGAATCATCAGAAATGTTTTATGCACAGATGTTATATCCGTTTTTGTCAACAGCGGAGCATATCAAGCCGTTTTCAAAAAAAGGGGTGTCTGATTATTCAAACTATCTTATAACCCATTCTTATTGCAACGGGAAAAGAGCTGATATGCCTTGGATTGATTATATGTTCAGAAATCCCCGCAGATTTGATAATGTTGTAGAAAATTTATCCGTTGTAAAAGACAAAATGGAAGAGGATCCAAAGAGGTTTAGAAATCTCGGGCTGCCTGATTATCTCCCGAAAGTGTCCAATACATTGCGCAAAGAGGTAAGACGTTATACTCAGAATGCTTTTGTTAGCAAGTTTTTGGATGATTTATCATCGGTACAATCAGCGGATATGCCTGATGTGAAAGTGAAGAAAATCAAGAAAAAACGTATGCTTTCAGATGGAGTTGAACCGTTTACTACAGAGCGGTTGGCTGATTTAAAATCTCTCAAAGGAAGAATGCTTGGAGAGGAGATAGAAAAATACAAATCGTTCTTCTCAAGCAGTGAATCTATGGTGAAACTTGCCGCTATAGAAAAAGTTGCCCAGTGGGCAAAAGAAAATCCCGGGAAAAATGCAGAGGAGCTTATGCCTGTTATGTATGAAAATTCCAAAAAAGCTCTGGTAAAAAACAGGTCGGGGATTTATTCGAGATTGCTGCGGGATGCTTTTGGAGAAGACCCTCAACTTTCTGAAACCATAAAATATCTTCGCTCAAAAGATCCTCTGTTCAATGAAAACAGGGCTGTTCCGGATAAACAAATAGAAAAATTCCTATCTGATACCGCTCAGGATGAGTATAAACAGTTCTTGTTTGAAGCAACGGAGGCTTTGATAGAAAAAACACCGTCATCATCAAAGAATCAGAAATGGAGCAAAATTGTCAGAAAAATTCCTAATGCTCTCTCTCCTGAGCATAAGGCAAGCGGTTATCTGACAAAGCTGCTGCTTGAGTCTAGAAATGATGATTATTCATTTGATGCCGATAAATTTTATGAAATACTTTTATCAAACTAAAAAGGATGAGATTTTTCTCATCCTTTTTAGTTTATGATTTTTGATATTTACATTTCAAGATTTACTTGTGAGAAAGTGATTACTCTGTTTTTGCCGCGTTTTTTTGCGTTATAAAGAGCATGTTCCGCATATCTGATGATTGAGTTTGCGCTTTCATCGACATTCTCCAAATAAGGATAGCATGAGATACCTCCGCTTATGGTGATAGGATGAGCCTCCTCTTCACCATCAGGGAAGAACTGGAGTTTTTCAACATCTTTTCTGACTCTTTCCGCAAAGATATAAGCATTATCTTCGCTTGTGTTCGGAAGGACTATCAAAAATTCTTCATCACCGTAGCGGGTCAGGATATCTTCTTTACGGATGTGTCTTTTGAGGATGTCTGTTATTAACTTGAGCAGGACATCTCCCCAGTCATAGCCGTACATATCGTTGATTACTTTGAAGAAGTCTATATCAATGAGCAGGCATGATACACAGAAATGGTATCTTTTTGCACGTGCAATTTCTGCTTCAAGACGTTCATGGAGATATCTTCTGTTAAACAATCCCGTGAGCTCGTCTGTAGTTGAAACAAAGCTGATTTCATTTTTCAGTTCTTTTATTTTCATCATGTTTTTGACACGTAAATCAAGTTCTTTTGAGTTGACAGGTGTCATAATGTAATCAAATGCTTCAGCACGCGGTTTAAGCCCATCGATTATGCTGTCGTTGACAATGATGACCGGAACATGAAATTTTGTAGTCATTGCTATATTTTGTATGGTTTCAGGTTTGGCATCGAGAATGATTACATCCGGATTGAGTTCATCTGATTGTTTGATGTTGCCTGTTTCTTCACATTGGATATAGTATTCATCGTTATTTTGGAGCATTTCAACCAATGAGCTTTTGGCTTCTTCATTATAAATAATAATATTTTTCATATAACTCACCATATTATTGACTATAGTACAATTCTAATTTTAACAAATTTCATAAAAAAGTACACAGATATAGTTTAAATTACAGCATATTAATTATAAAAATAGTCAACATTTTGATTACCAAATAAAGTGTGTTATAATTTTATTAAATTGGGGAAATGATGAGATATAAACATCTGAGCGGGATTTGGGAGCCGAATATTGCAAAATACAAAATTTAGCTATAACTATGATTATACAAGAGGCAGAACACTGCCTTATCACAGTGTTGAGCGTGAACAACCGAGAGTTGGAATCAAAACAAAGCGCAGAAGAAAAACAAAGAAAATCAATTTCAGATTGATTATTTTTGTAATGTTGCTCGGATTGTTTATCCTTCCGTTTGCGTATAAAGAACTCTCAAACAGAATATTGTTCAATCCTATGAATAATGCGTTGATTAAGCCTGAAAAAGTGAACTTGGTTAATGAGTCTGATAAATATATTACGCAAAATATTTTTTTCGGACAAAGACAGCTGGTTAAAGAAGAATCTCACATTATGGACGAGCTTATTCTCGGTCCGCAGATGTTTGGTTTGCAAAATATCTTGAATAATCAGATTAAAGCTCATCCGAATATAAAACCGACAATTTTTGTATGGGAATATACAACAGGCAGATATGTCAGTTTGAATGGAGAGCAGTCTATTCCTACTGCAAGTATTATAAAAATCCCCGTGCTTTATGAATTGTTCAGACAGATAGATCAGGGGCTTATCAGCCTTGATGAGAAAATGACGCTGCTGCCGCATTTTGTAACAGGCGGTTCCGGGTATTTGCAATATAAACCTGTTAATCTTACAAACTTGTCTATTGCCCAGCTTGCAGCATTGATGATTCAAACAAGCGATAATACAGCTACTAATATGCTGCTTTCCCGTATCGGCGGAATGGACCAGCTTAACAGGTCTTTGAATTTATGGGGTTTGAAGAATACAACTATGAAAAACTGGCTGCCTGATTTGACAGGGACAAATCGTTCGACAGCAAAAGATATGGCGACATTGCTCTATAATATAGACAACACGAATTTGCTCTCTCTTCGCAGCAGAACACAGATAATAGGAATTATGAGCAAGGTAAGAAACACTTCTTTGATTAAGGCCGGTCTTCCTGATGGTGCCCAGTTTTTCCATAAAACAGGAGATATAGGCGAGATGCTCGGAGATGCAGGGATAGTTCAAATGCCTGACGGGCGGAGATATATTATTGTCATAATGGTGAAAAGGCCTTGGAATTCTTATGAGGCAAAAGAGTTTATTATCAATGCTTCAAGAACTGTTTACAATTATTTGTCAGTACGTTAAAAAAAATAGTTGCACTCAGGTTTTGTCTATGATATTTATATAATTACCCTCGAGAGAGGCTGAGGGCTATTAGCTCAGGTGGCTAGAGCGCACCCCTGATAAGGGTGAGGTCCCTGGTTCGAGTCCAGGATGGCCCATATTTAAAAAGTTTGATGAAGACCTTTTCTTAAAAGGTCTTTTTTAATTATTTTTTATCCTGAATTATGAGCTCCATATCCAAAGCTTCTGCGATTATTTTCATCTCAGAGTATCTTATGGTGTTAGCCCGCAATTTTTTTGAGAGTGTATCAAGAGAATATTTTTTGTTTGTATTTTTTGTCAGGTATTCAGCTAAATGGGTAAGAGTTACTCCTTTTTTAGCCGCCAGCATTTTAACTTCGTTTATAGCATTCATAGTCTACTATTATAAGATAATGTCTGTTTATAGAAATATATTTCTATAAACAGATTGACATTTATAGAAAATATACTCTAATATTAGAGTATATTTTCTATAAATATAAAAGAGGATAATTTATGGACAGAAAAAAACAAATAAACGAACTGTATAATAAAAGATTATATTCATTTTTTCGAACAGAATTTGAAGGAAAATTTTTTGAAGCAGCTTTTTTTGAAGTTTTTAGAAAAACTCTTATCAAATTTGTTCGGGTGCAGTTGGAGTTTATGTTAATACTTGATTGTTTAAATTTAATAAGAAGTGATAAAAATATTTATAGAAAACTATCAAAAGAATCCAGAAAAAGAATTATTCAAAATATAAAAGGACTTGAGTTTATTTGTGATGGTATTGATAATATTTTAATGAGAATTATTTCGATGGAATATATTTCAGGATAACTTTTGTGAGTCCCTCCTGCTCCTGTTTATCAAGAACTTCGAATTTTGCATTTCTCGGCATTACAGCTTCTCTCAGGTGAAATGGATTTCTTGAGATTTTGGCTCCGCGGGGGATTTTTATTTCCATAAACACATTTTCTCCTCCTGCGCTGTTATCAAGATATCTGGCATAACTGTCGGCAACATCTTTTGATTTTGTGATAAAGGCATAGCCACTATCAGGAGTGACGATATCTCCCGTGTTTGCTTTTTGCAGGATTTGGACTCCTTCGTTATTTTCCCCCATAATTCCACGGTAATATTTCCGGGCAAATAACACAGGCGGAAGCTTTTTGAATTCTTCATCCATCTTTAACATTCTTTCGTATAGTTTTGAGCTGATTGATTTTATTTTGTCAAAGTTTCCCTCTTGTTCAAGCTTTGAAATTTTTCTAATCAGAAGGCTGTCCCCTGTGCTCGAAAAAGCACCTTCAAGATGTGAGTTTGTTGCAATTGGATTCAAAGAATGCCTGATTTTTTGCCAGTCAGTGTTTTTTATTTTTGATGCGACGTCTGATGTTATTTTCCCAATCATATTTGTTCCTTTTTTATAGGAGTAGTATTAATAAAAACATTATGGTCTAAAAAATTGCTGAGAAGAAAATATTGTTGACAACAGATTTTTAGATGATAACATAAGAATGTTAAGAACTCATGGGGGTTTAGCTCAGTTGGTAGAGCATCTGCTTTGCACGCAGAGGGTCAGGAGTTCGAGTCTCCTAACCTCCACCATTTATAAATAAACCGCATCAGGCGGTTTTTTTTATAGTTAATTACTTATGACTGAAATCGAGATATTAAAAGCTGATATTACAAAGCTGCAGGTTGATGCAATTGTCAATGCGGCAAATAGGACTCTTCTCGGGGGTGGAGGAGTTGACGGCGCAATTCACCGAGCTGCAGGAAAAGAACTTGTTGAAGAGTGCAGAACTCTTGGAGGGTGTGAAACGGGGCAGTCAAAGATTACCAAAGGATACAATTTGCAGGCAAAATATGTAATCCACACAGTGGGTCCGGTCTGGTACGGCGGAAACAGAAACGAAAGCGAACTTCTAAAATCCTGTTATAAGACAGCTCTTGAACTTGCAAGAGAGTATAATATCAAAACAATTGCCTTCCCTGCTGTTTCTTGCGGAGTTTACGGATTTCCCGTTGAGAAAGCCTGCAAGATTGCATTAGATGTAGTGCAGGAGTTTATTTCTCATGATGGCTGCTTTGAGAAAATTATTTTTGCAGATATCAATGATGATGTTGTTGAAGAGTATAAAAATTTATACGGCTGTTGCTCATAAGAACGCTGCAGATGAGTTATGTGCTATTATAAATAAAAGCGGAATATTTCTTTGAGCAAAGAAAGAATATAAATATGAAAACGGAAAAATTTCAGATAACAGGTATGTCCTGTGCTGCCTGTCAGGCACATGTCACCAAAAGCGTTCAGCAACTCGAGGGTGTTTTTGATGTTGATGTCAGCTTGCTTGCGAACACCATGACGGTTAAATATGATGATTCAAAGCTAGACCCGCAAAAGATTGCGGATGCTGTTTCAAAAGCGGGATATGGTGCATTTTTGTTTGAGCATCACGGCGGGCGGAATGATTTCCGCAGGGAGTGGCAAAGAAGGAAGGAGGAAGAAGTTTTAAACCAAAAGAAACTCAAACGGAGATTAACTTTGTCGATTATTTTTCTTCTGCCTCTTTTGTATATCTCGATGGGGCATATGCTCTCGCTGCCTGTTCCTTCAATTTTTTCAGGCGAAAAGAATTCTCTTTTGTTTGCGTTTACTCAATTTTTGCTTACTATTCCCGTCATTGTCATAAACAGTCATTTTTTCATCTCAGGAACAAAAGCCTTTTTCAACAAAATGCCGAATATGGATTCCCTTGTGGCAATTGGTGCCGGCGCTTCGTTGCTGTATGGGATTTTTGCAATTTATATGATGATTTACGGGTTTTCTCATGAGAACTTTGATTTTGTTTTGAGATATTCTCATGTTCTTTATTTTGAATCCTGTGCGACTATCCTCACGCTTGTTACCGTCGGGAAATATCTTGAAGCCCGCTCCAAAGCAAAGACCTCTGATGCTCTTGATAAGCTTGTTAATCTTGTACCAAAAACAGCAGTTGTAATAAGAAACGGCAAAGAAACCGTTATCCCGAGCGAGCAGGTAGTATCCGGTGATATTGTTCTGATAAAACCTGGTGAAAGCATACCTGTCGACGGGTTTGTTATTGACGGCTGCGGATATGTTGACCAGTCTGCCATCACGGGAGAGAGCATTCCTGTTGAAAAAAATATCGGTGATGAGGTAATCTCTGCTACCGTAAATAAAAACGGCAGCTTTAGGTTTCGTGCCTCAAACGTCGGAGAAAATACAACCCTTGCGAGAATAATCAAGCTGGTTGATGAGGCAGGCAGTTCAAAGGCTCCTATTGCCCGTCTTGCTGACAGTATCAGCGGGATATTTGTTCCTGTAGTGATTGTTATTGCTATTCTGACTGCTGTATGCTGGATTGCAGCCGGGCAGAGCTTTGAGTTTGCTTTCAACTGTGCGGTATCAGTGCTTGTCATCTCATGTCCGTGTGCACTCGGGCTTGCGACGCCTGTTGCAATTATGGTCGGTACTGGTAAGGCAGCTGAATACGGTATTTTGATAAAATCTGCAGAAAGTCTTGAAAGGCTGCATTCTGTTGATACGGTTGTATTAGATAAGACAGGAACCGTAACATCAGGACACCCTCAAGTTACGGATATCGAGGTGACAGAGGTTTTATCGGAAAAGGATTTTCTCTCTATTGCCGCAAGTATCGAAAAGGACAGCGAACATCCGCTTGCTGAGGCTGTTGTGAACAAGGCAAAGGAAGAGGGTGTAGAAATAAAAACTCCCGATAAATTTGAAATTGTTGCAGGCAAAGGGGTGAAGTCTGTTATTGAGGGAGAAATATACACTGCAGGTAATATTGAGCTTATATCAGAGAATGTAGAAGAGAATTCTGCATTTCTTGAGAAAATATCTGAGAAATATGCCCATCTCGGGAAGACACCGTTGTTTTTTGCGAAAAATAAAAAACTCTTGGGGATGATAGCGGTCGCAGACAGCGTTCGGCAAACAAGTGCCGAGGCAGTCAGGTATTTCAAACAATCAGGGCTGAGAGTTATTTTATTAACGGGTGATAACAGACTGACCGCTGAGGCGATTGCAAAAGAGGTCGGGATTGATGAAGTTATAGCAGGTGTCCGCCCTGAAGGTAAAGAAGCAGAAGTCGGCAGGCTGCAGGATAGCGGTCATAGAGTTGCCATGGTGGGCGATGGAGTGAATGATGCACCTGCTCTTGTGCGTGCTGATGTTGGTATTGCCATCGGTGCTGGTACTGATATTGCTGTTGACTCAGGTGATGTTGTCTTGATGAAGGACTCTTTGCTTGATGTTGTCAGAGCAATCAAGCTTAGTAAGGCTGTAGTGAAAAATATCCGCATCAGTTTGTTCTGGGCGTTTATTTATAACATTATAGGCATTCCTGTTGCAGCAGGTGTGTTATATCCGTTTTTCAACTTGCTTTTGAGTCCGATGATTGCTGCCGCTGCCATGAGTTTGAGTTCTGTGTGTGTGGTATCAAATGCATTGAGAATTCGTTTGTTTAGGGATAATATGGAAGAACAGCCGAAAGAAAAAGAGTTGTTTGCAGGAGGTAAAAATATGAAAAAAATAATGCTAATAGATGGTATGATGTGTGCTCATTGCCGGAAGAGAGTTCATGACGTGTTGTCTGCGCTTGATGGTGTTGTTGAAGTTGATGTCAATCTCGAGAATAAGACAGCTGTTGTTGTTTGTTCAAAAGAAATTGATGACAAAATTTTGACCGATGCAGTGACAAATGCCGGATATGAAGTTCAGAGCGTCAAGACAGAATAGTTGTTATGAAATATTACAAACAGCTGAAAAACGGTCAAAAAATTTTTTCAGCTGCTTTATACTTATTATGTACAAGCATGAAGGAGTCTGTATATGAAGTTAACAAATATGCTTTCAAGAGGGTTTGAAAAATGCAACGACCAATATAAAAGAGCGGTCAGAAACCTATCTGAGTCAGATGCTGTGCAGAAGGCCCGCAACAAAGCCGGCGAATATACGGATAGATTTATCGGGTCTGATGAAGAACTCCGCCATGTCCTTGATAAGGGTAAAGAGTCAGCTAAATCAACAGGCGAGTTTTTGAAATCGGTCGGGAGTTATACCTCTGATATGATTTCACGTTTATTCAAAAAATAAGTTTTTTAGAACAAGGCTTTCAGAATAATGAGAGCTGGTTTGAAGTTTCTTTTTCGCGGCAAGTTTTTTCGTATTTTGTAAGGTCGAGAAGATTTTCTTCTATCTTATTCAAAAACGGAGATGGCTCGAGGTGCTGCAGTTTTCCCCGCCAGAGTCGTTTTTCGGCTCTTGTGAGAAAGAGTTTCTGTTTTGCTCTTGTCATTCCTACGTATAAAAGGCGCTTTTCTTCTTCAAGCTCCTGTTGAGTTTGTGCAAGATAAAAAGGAACAATCTCCTCTTCAAGTCCTGTTATAAACACACATTCAAACTCGAGCCCCTTTGATGCATGCAGTGTCATCAAGGCAATTCTGTCAGCTCTTTTATCGAGAAGGTCAATTTCAGAGAGAAGAGATAATTCATGGGTAAATTCATCTTTTGTGTCGTGTGCTGATGCTAACGAGGTGAGAAAGTCCCAGATATAGTCTTCGATTTTATCTGAGAATTGCTGTTTGAACAATTTCAGTTGTTCTGTTATTGAGATGTTTGTCGTCAGTTTTTTGATGAGCGTTTGAATATGTTTGTTATCGCAGAGCAGGTTGTTTGAGAATTTTGCATAAGGCATTCCTGATCTTTTGAGCGCTTCTTCAACTGGTGCAATTTGCGATGAGGTTCTATAGAGGATTGCAAAATCAGAAAACGAGAGGTTTGAGCCTTCGCTTGATGCTCTGTTTGAATCGAGAGAGAAAAAGCTGTGTCCGCCTATCATATCTTCTGTTGTTTTGACGATGAATTCCGCTTCGGCTTTATCTGTTTGAGCGGTGTAGAGTGTGATTTTTTCGTTATTCATTCCGTATTTTGAGATGATGTTGAAAGAGTTCAGCATCTGATTTGATGCATCGACGATGTTTGCAGCGGAGCGGTAGTTGTTTTTGAGGTTGATTATTTTTGCTTTTGGATAATCTTCTGCGAAGTTATTGAAAAATTTCGGGTTGCCTCCTCTGAAACCATAGATTGCCTGATTTGGGTCACCTATTGCGCAGATATTTCCTTCCTGAGGAACAAGAAGTTTAATCAGCTTATACTGGTTTTTGTCGATGTCCTGATATTCATCAACTGAAACAAACTGAAAGAGTTTTTGATAAGATTCTTTGATGGAAGGATTTTCTTCGAAGAGTTTCAGGGTAAGAGAAATAAGGTCGTCGAATACGAGCATTTTGTCTTTTTTATATTCTTTTTCGAGCAATTTTTTCTCCTGCTCGCTTATAACCATGAAATCTTTGTCCAATCCTGCCTGTTGGTAGTTTTGTTTTAGAATTGAAAAACACAGAGAGTGGAATGTGTGGATATTTATTTTATTAAAATCTTCCGGAAGAAGCTTTTTGAGCCGCTCTCTCATTTCTCCGGCTGCTTTTTTTGTGAAGGTTATAGCAAGACAGCTTTCCGGAGGAACATTTTTTTGCGATATAAGATATGCAATACGCCTTGTCAGGACTGTTGTTTTTCCAGACCCCGGGCCTGCCGTGATAATAAGCTGGTTATTTTCATTTTTGATTGCGTGTTCCTGTGCTTCATCAAGAGAGCCGTGGAAATTTGTTTGCTCCTGTTTTTTTAAAGGTATTGTGATATCTTTTTTAAAATCAATTTTCTTTAAAGATGGTGTTTCTGTTGTCTTTTGAGGAGGGAGGTTTATGTCCAGTTTGAGATTGATAAAGTTTTTTCTTGCAAGTTCATCAGGTTCAAAGAGCCTTATGACACCGTATTCACCGTCGTATCCAGGGTGTTTGATTACTTTGCCTGCTCTCAGCCTTGATATGCCCTCACCAAGCAAAGGGGAGTAAGCTTTTGATATGCCATCAATCGGAATTTCTCTCAGGATTGAAAGTTCCGAACCTAGTTTTTGAAGGAGATTTTCATATTCGTATGTGACTGATTTGCTTGATACGCCGACCTGCATAATTTCAGAGAGAATTTCAAGGAGAGGAACAAGGCTGAATACTTTGCCTGCTGTTTCCGGGGGGATAAGCGTTTTCTCCCTCCTGTCAGTCAGTTCGTTAACTCTATGCATGACACCTATGGTCATCGGTTTGTGACACACGGGGCATATGCCGTTCAGCTTGATTGTTTCTTCAGGAGAAAGGCACACGTTGCATTTTCTGTGTCCGTCTTCGTGGTATTTCCCTTCTTCCGGGAAAAATTCGACTGTGCCGACATAACCGTCGCCTGTTTTCAGTGCGTTCATAATGCTCATATAGTCAGGTTCAGTGTCAAAAACAGTTGCTTCTCTTGCGAGTTTTGACGGTGAGTGGGCGTCTGAGTTTGATACAAGTCTGTATTTGTCAAGAGAAGACACCCGCCAGTTCATTTCAGGGTCTGATGATAGTCCTGTTTCAACGGCGAATATATGACTCGATAAATCGCCGTAGCAGTCTTCAATTGAGTCAAAGCCTGATTTAGAACCGAGGGCAGAAAACCATGGTGTCCAGATGTGGGCAGGTATCAGGAAAGAGTTTTCGCCTGAGTCAAGAGCAATTTCTAGCAAATCCCGGGAGTCAAGTCCGAGGATAGGACGTCCGTCAGACTTGATGTTGCCGATTGCCGAGAGTTTTTGTCTGAAGATTTCCGCTGTCTTCAAATCGGGCATAAAAACAACATGGTGGACTTTTCTTGTTTTATCCCATTTTTTGTATATTGTTGAAATTTCGACAGAGAGAATAAATCTGACAGGCGTCGGATTTTGAAAAAGATGTTTTTCTATATCCGGTCTGAGTTTGAACACTCCTGTTCCTGCCGGGATAAGTTTTTCTTTTATTTCTTCAAACCATGCCGGATGGGTGAAATCTCCTGTTGAGATGAGAGTCAATCCTTTTTTCTGCGCCCACAGCGCAAGTTTTTCGAGATTACAGCTTTTGCTTGTTGCCCGGGAGTATTTTGAGTGGATATGCAAATCAGAGTAGAAAAACATATTGGAATGTCCTGCGTTTTTGTATCTAAATTGTAGTAGAAATATTCTTTCTCGGCAATTATAATATTAACAAGCTTAAGAGGACATGTTATGAAGATATTAAACTTTTTAACCGCTGTGTTATGCGCTGTTGTGTTGTTCTCATCTTTTGCTTATGCAGGCATGGCGAAAGAAGATATTGATATTTTGAGAGAACAGCTTTCAGAACATTCACTTGTTGTCATAAGAGATGGAAAAACAGAAGTTTATAACGGCAGAGGGATAAAACCGCTGGTTGATTATGTCAGAGATAAGAACTTTGAAGATGCTTATGCCGGCGATAAGGTTATAGGAAAAGCATCTGCACTTCTGTTTGTCTACGGCGGTGCAAAATATGTTTATACTCCTTTGATATCAAAGCCTGCAGTTGAGGTGTTCAAAAAGCACAGTGTCAAATACAGCGCAGATAGAGTTGTTGATAACATCAAAAATCGTAAAGGCGATGACTTGTGTCCGATGGAGAAGAAAGTCAGCAGCATAGACAGCCCTGAAGAGGCGTATAGATTGTTTGATAAAATTATTCCGCAATGAGTTCTATAACAACGGCATAAGTTTTTTTTGAAGCATAGTTTGATATGACGTATGATGCACTTTCGTATTGTGAGATGTCTGATGAGGTTGTTTTGATTATTATGCCGTTTTGTTTGTTTGACTCACCGTTGAGCATAGCTGATTCGCTCGGGTTCGATTGATTCTTTTTGTACATATAGAGTTCTGTCGAGATGTCGCCTTCTTCAAAAGGGTCAGTGACGTGGGTTATTTTCAAGGATTTTGTTTTTGGGGGAATGTAGAATTTTATTAAATCGAATTTCCTTTTGTCGATAGATGTATCGTATACAAGGATGTATTTTGAGTTCGGGCAGTAGTGTATTTCATTAAGACTGAGAGCTTTTTTCAGGTAGGGGTAATTTTTGTTTATTCTTTCATATATTTGAGCATTCGGGTTTTTATCAAGGCAAATAGGGCAGATTGGCTTTCTCGCTCCGATAATTGTTCCTGCTGCAAGATTTTTTTCTGCCTGTCTCCTCAGCAAGAAAGCTCCAAGCCCCAACAATCCAGCACCTCCTATAGAACCGAGAGTAATTGCAGTAACAGCACCTCCAGAGAGTCCGCTGTCTTTATTGTCTGTGTTTTGTGATGCGGGGTTTTCTGCAATTTCAAAATTGAATGATGGTGTACCCACTCTTGCTGAAGCATAAGGAGCGTTCAAAGATAATATTATAAACAGTGAAAGAAGTTTTTTTCTCATATCAGACCCTTCCTAGAGATATTACCAGCCTGGCATTATAAGTTGTACATACTGTATCCGGATGTGTTAACACCTGAGGGACAAAGAAATCGGTTTCTACCATATTATACGGGTTGTTGATTGTATAGGATGACGGGCTGACACTCAGGTCTTCCGGCTTCATCGGATAACGTCCGCAGGCGCTGCAGCAGCTTTCAAACTTTGCACTTACCTGTATCGGATCCGCTATGTTTGTATTAATCCTTACTGAAAACGGATTGAAACTGAGCCTGTAGCAATCTTCGCTAATTTGTTCAACTCCTCTGATTTCGACATTTTCAATTTTTTCATCTTTCTCATACTCAACACCGTCTACAATAATTTTTTCTATATGCAGCACTTCAGGCAGTGAGGCTTGTATGGTTTGTGTTGAGTGTGTTTCTGCAAAACATGACTCCGGAGTTAATAATATTATGATTGTTAGTATTGAAAGAATAAGTCTTTTCATATTTTATCCTCACCAAAACTTTATTCTTCACAAAAATTTTTGAAATCCTCTTGACGGGTAAAAAATATATTGCCTGTTTTTCTATCCTACGAGGTATTTTTTTTCGATGTGTGAAAATTTATAAAAGTGGTGGTTGAGGACTTTAAGAAGATGAAAATAATAATCACCGCTGTTTTGCTTTTTTTCTTAGGTTTGCAAGCGCAGGCAAATACTTATTTCCGTGCGGAACAAACAGGTATTCCGATTATTACTTCAAATTCAGTTGTTGCAAATTTGAATTTGTCTTATTTTCAATCGGGACATTCAAAACTTTTTGTGCGTTCTGCTGATGGATTTATTGTTAATAATGAAAATCCTGCGGTGAAAATTCCCGTGAGCAATCTTTATATACTATGTGATGGACAGTCTTATCAAATCAGCGATAATGGCTGGCATATGTTCTTTTCAGGCATGGGGGAAGGGGCAGGAGTTTTGAATAAGAATGTAAACTTACGCCTCGAAAACATCGGCGAGCTGCCATCAGGGGTGTACTCGGTGCTTTTGCAGTTTATGAACCGTGATGGGAATATGAGAGATTATGAAGGGGAATATGTGTTTTCTTTTTCTGTTGAAGAAAAACAGACAATAAGCTCTTTCAGCGGAGAACCGTTAATAAGGGTTGGTGATGATGATATTTTCAATTCATATTCTACAGTAAAGAACCAGAATGACATAAGACTTGACTTGAGTTCAAATACAAAATGGAAACTCTGTCTTGATACATCAAATATCGGACAGCTTGAAGGCGAGTATTATTTTTACATAAAGAACGTGACAGGGAGTGTTGTTGACTATGAACGAAACAGGACGAGAATTTTGCCAAATCGCAGATATTTCCTTGCAAGGGGAACAGGCACAATCGATGGAGTTGAAAGCGGGAATAGTATTCCTACAAATCTTGTTATCGAATATTCATTCAGAAATCCCGACTCAAAAAGCTATATAAAAGAAGGCATAAGACAAAATCCGTTTACTTATATCATAGAGAAGGAATAATATGAAAAATTTTGCAATGACATTAATTATTACGGCGGTTCTTTTTTTTCAGGCAAACTTTGCCTTTGCTGCTGTCAGAGTGATGCCCACGCTGATAGAGCTTAATGCAAATAAAAGCAGAGGAAACTATTTGACAACGGCGTTTAGCGTGCAGGCAGACAAGGGAGAAACAATAAGATTCAAACTTTATCCAGAGTATTTTACAATAACCGATTCAGGCAAAATGAGCTCTGCTCCGTCGTCAAATAATGCTGATAATTTGATACCACATGCGAGATTTGTTCCGAACGAATTTACTCTGAAAGACGGTAAACCACAGCTTGTGAGGGTTACTTTTACCGATATAAAAAATCTGCCTGACGGTGAATCACGAATGGTTATGTTTATTGAGGATGTAAAAGCAAAAGAAGTCCTGCTTCCAAGCGGGAATAAAAATGTGAGTACAAAACTTATCGTAAAAACAAGGCTTGGTATTCCGATTTATGTTGACAGGGGGCGTTTTGTAAAGGTCGGAAGATTTGATGATTTGCAAATACAAAAAGAAAATCACAATCTTGTCTACAAAATGTCCCTGAGCGCCGGTGGAAACAGCAAGGTCAGATATCATGGGAAGGCTCAGATTATAAAAGATAAAAAATTGATTAAAGAGTTTGAAATGAACAGCAATACAATTCGTGCAAACGGTGTCTTCGAAGAAAAGGGAATGCTTCCTCAGAATCTCGAAGACGGTGAATATACAATGAAAGTGATTTTGACTTATAAAAACGAAAAAGGAGAGAGCAAGAATTTGATAAAGGAAGCTCAATTCAACGTTACAAATTCAATTTAAGGAGGAAAAATGAGAAAAACGAAACTTTTTGCAGCACTTCTTCTGCTTTCGGCAACAAGTATGTGTGCCTACGCAGAGAACTTTGACACCCAGATTTTGAGGGCAAAACTTCCGTCGTATGTTGATATCAGCGCAGAAACGGAAATACAGGAACAGAACATCAATCCTCAAACAGGTAATCTCGAGTCATGTTTTTCATCTGTTTTTACGGTGAAAGCGAATGACAAGCTTAATCTTTACCTACATGCGAAGACAAATACGAACTCGGGGTATGACAATGCATTCTTTCAGAAGGGTGAGAATGTTTATGTAATTCTCTCAAATATAGACCACAAACCAAACTCTTCATCAATTGCCGATATCAAAACAGGGTCAGCAACACCTGAAAATAACCCGAATGCAATAGCATACCCTGTTATGGGGGTAATTTTGGGTGGTGCTACAACTTCCGAAACAAAATACAACAGTGCCAAAAATCAGTACGAATTTAGTGTAAATCCCGGTATTACAACGGCAACAACAACGGTATCCCCGTCCGTTGATTCGTCAACATATTCATATAATGACAGAGCAGGCACTTATGAAGCTTATGTCACACTTACCGATACTACAACATAGGAAAAAATTTGATGAAGCACAATTTTATCATTTTTTTGATATTGTTACTGACTGCACCGGCTTGCTCCGGTGCAGCGGTATTGGACAGCCGCCTTGTCACGATAGTTCCGGCTGCTGCAGTTGTCAAAAGTGTTTCTGGTATCAAAAATAACAGCGTAATAGATCCTCAAAACGGTTTTCACTCAGGTCTTGAGGCTGTCTTTGACATAAAAACGAACGGAGATGACTCTGCTTATGACTTTGTTCTCTCGAGTGCAATAGAAACCTCTCATGGAGTAAAAAACGGTTATTTTTTGAAAGACGGGAAACTTTATCTTATGCTCTCAAACAAAGACAGACTTCCTTTATCATCTGCTGTTTTTGATATTGTTTCAGGCAGCCCTGAGAATAATCCGAACATAATCGCATATCCCGTTGTAAACCTGAGCGGAGGAGAGTTCAAAATTCAAAACTACAACGGAGAACTTTGCTGCAGGATTTTCAGCGGTGGGCAGCAGGAGATGACGGTTGCACAGTATATAGGGAGCACACCTTTGACCAGGACATATTCGATTGAACAGGACTCCGCCGGAATGTATGAAGCTGTGCTTACTTTGAATATTTATAGAAAACCCTGATGAAAATTTTAATTTCTCTCTTTCTGCTGTTATGTTGTGTTTGTTGTGCTTATGCAGGGCAAACATCTGTGACAGTAAGCTCTCTTATTCTGAATGAGTCTGAATATTATGATATAGAAGTTTTTATGGACTCATCAAACAGAGTATTGATTCCCGTAAAGCAAACTTCAAAACTTCTCGAAATCCCGCTGACAATCAACCATTCTTCAAAAGAAGTTGTTTTTTCGACTTACTCGGGGGCTGAGGTTCTGATATCAAAGGCGGGTGTGTTTATGAACGGTGTCAAAATTTTGTCTTCGCCGATTTTTCAGAAGGAGTGTATTTTGGGGAGTGATGAGTATTTTGTTGATAAAACAACCGCATCAAAAATATTTGAATCTGATGTTGATGTTGACTCGAATTCTTTGAGTGTAAGAGTTGAAAATAAGCATCTTATAACTCTTACAGGTAAAGGCGGGGAAAGTATTGAAGAACAGAAAGAAATTCTAAAACCAAAACCAAAGGGCAGAATATCATTTGATACATTCGAAGTTAACAACTCCATGATGAGCGATTCAACAAAGCAGGTGTATTTGAACACTACGCAGAATAATGTTATGTTCAACAACAATACAAGAATGGGACTGAAGGGTAAAATCTGCGGCGGGGATTATGCGCTGAATTTCAATACAAACAACTATACTCAAGAGCTGTTTTCTTTCGGCGGGCTGAGTTTTTCTTATCGGAATAAAATAAAAGATTTTTTTTATGAACTAGGGCAGGTATCAGGGCTGAGAGATGATTATAATTCAATCGGTACAATGCTCATAGGTGCTCAGCTTTCTGACTATGACGAATATGAAAAGAAAAAAGATAATCAAACGGAAGAAAAAATCTTTCTCGAAAAAGGTAAAGTTCAACACCGCATTTTCGCCGGCGTATCAGGATATAACAACCGCCTCTTCAGCTCTAACGGCTATATTTATCAGATGAATTCAAAAAAACTTGTCGGCGGGATAAATCGCCGATACGGCATCAAAAATGACATGACTCTGGATACGAAAGTTGTTTTTGATAAAATTATCCGGAAGAATGATGATGCGATATTTATTACAAACCTCTATAACGATTATTCGCTTCTTTCATCAGGTGTCTATAGAAATCCGAACACCATGGAAGGTTTGAGCATTATCAACACGCTTAATCTTTATAAAAATAAGAACTACCGTCTAAATTTACTCGGAGGGGTGTCAGCTGCAAGAGATTTTAATTATAACAACGGTGAGTATTCCTCCGGATATTCCGTGTCGCTTGAGAATATCTTTGACTACAAAAACTACACTTTCAAACTCCGATTATACCAGCAGTCGCCAGATTATTATGTCGCAGGGTCAGATTCCGGGTTTATCAGCGATAGAATAGGCGCAGAGATAGGAGCGAATTATTCAAGGGAAAATTTGAATGCCAGTATGCGTTATACAAGATATTATTCCAATCTTGATAAACGTTATAACGGCGGGCTGACATCTTTTGATGAGTTGTATTTCAACTCCGGTATGAAAATATTTAATCTTGCTCGTGCAAGACTCAATGGTAATTTGCGTTATGGAGAGAATGGCATTGGCGATAACCTGAATTATTATTATAACTTCAACCTCTCAAAAAGTTTCAGGCAGCGTCTGTTGTTAGAAGCCGGATATATGAATAATGCGTATAATACCGAGTATTCTGATAATAACTCTTTTAACAGCGGGTTTAAGAGCTCTTATGATACGACTTATATGAGTGCAAATTACAGACTTCCGAAAAATAAAGGCGTGCTGACACTCGGGCATGATAACGTCAGCTATGAGTCAGGCGGGGCGTCAAACAATTATAATATGATAAAACTGAACTACCGTTTCCCTGAATTCAAAAGAATTTTGCTCGGGTTTGGTGTCGGATACAAGTATTCAGGGCTTGACGGGGGCTGCACTTACAGCGGGGCATTGGGATACCGGACAAAATCAGGAATGATTATGAGTGTGAATTATCAGTATAATACCGCTATGGGATATATTTTCAACAACATGTACATCCCATCAAATGCAAGACATTCAATAAATTTCACCATGAACGATACTTTTGCTTTTTCTCAAAACGGTCTTCAATCAATAGGCTCGAGTTCTCCTAATCAGGGTTTTGTTGAAATTGTCGCTTATATTGATAAAAATAAAAACGGCAAATTTGACAAAGAAGACATAAAAGTCCCGAATGTTCCCGTTTCAGTAAGCTGGCAGAACGAGTCAATCAAAACAAAACGAAGCGGTTTTTGTCCTCTTCAATGTGTGGAGAAAGGAATCTATGAGGTAAAACTGGACGGCGAGAATATGCATACAAATCTCTCTGCTGAAAAAAATGCTGAGGCGAGCATCTGTGTTGAACCGCAGAAAACAACACGTGTCGAATTTCCTCTCAGGAGTTCTGTCGGAAATATTTCCGGAGTGCTGAAAATTTCTGATGATTTTGATAGAAAGATGAATATTTCTGATTTCATTGTTACTCTGTGTGATGAAGACGGGGCAGAGGTTGCTTATTCTACGGTTGATGCTGGCGGAAACTATTATTTTTCAGGGATATCCCCGGGGAAATATGTTGTTGCACTCGATAAGAATTTTGTAAACGACTATAACCTTATGCCTGATGAAAAATACGGGAAGATAGAAGTTGATATTCCTTATGTTTATAAAGAATTTGTTGAATTGAATAATCAAAATCTTGTATATAAGAGTTATTGATATGCTAAAGCCTGCTGTTGTGATAAAATAATACGGGGATATAAAAACAGATGGATATCAGATGTCTGAGAAAGTTCGATATACAATAACCGCTTGCATTTCAGGCACAGCATGCAATTTTGATTGCGGCTACTGCTACAGAAAAAAACAGGGAGTTGAAGAAAAAAATCAGCCTTCAAATTTTCGTTATTCCGTTGATTATATGCTGAATGCTTTATCAAAACAGCGTTTGGGAGGTATTGCGGATATTATTGTCATAGGAGGCGGAGAAACCCTGCTCCATCCTGATGTCGTTCCTTTTATCAAAGGGCTTCTTGCAGAAGGGCATATTGTTGAAGTTGTTACAAACATGACGCTCAATCATCGTATTGACGAGCTATTAGACAATACACCTCCTGAACATCTTGAAAGATTGCTTGTTAAGGGGTCGTTTCATTATCTTGAACTGAAGCGGTTGAACAAACTCGATGATTTTTTCAATAATATGAAAAAAGTTGTTGAGGCCGGGGCTTCATGCTTTCCGTTTTTGGTAATCTGCGAGGAATATATTCCGCTGCTTGATGAAATAAAACAGGTGTTCCTTGATAACCTCGGCGAACTTCCTCATTGTACGTCAGCTCTTGACTTTGCAGAAGCAAAGATGAAACCTTACGGTTTTTATAACAATGAATTCAAAAAACTTGTCAGCGAAAAATTCAACTCCAAAATAAACGACACATTTGACAGATTTTTATCTGTTGATGTGAAAAACCACTTCTGCTACGCAGGTGAGTGGAGTTTTGTTCTGAACACATCAAACGGCAGCATATCAAGATGTTTTTATTCTCCATCCGAGCAGAATATATTCAGAGATATTTCTTCTGAAATAAAACTCGGCGCAATCGGCACAAACTGCTGTATCGGAAACTGTGCGCTTCATTATAATCTTGTATCACAGGGGATTATGCCTGATTTTGATGATGTTGTCCCATATGGAGATATGTTGTATAAACCGAAGCTGTTCAACAAAAAACTTGTAGAATTGTTGAATTTCAAATACGAAAATTATATGCCTCTGTTCTCAAAAGAAGAAGAGCAGAAGATTAATGCTAAGGCGAGAGAAACTTTTGAAGAACTTAAAACGAAAGTTTAAAGATGCTTAAAGAAGATAAGATAAAAAGAGTTATATTTTTTTGTGGGGGAAATTATTTCTGCAATTTGAAATGCGAGTATTGCTATCTTGATTCACCAAAGCCAGATAAAAAATTCTGCACCTCAAAAGAGCTGATGAAGACTTTTTCAAAAAAAGCATTAGGCGGGTGTGCTTTTTTCAACTTTGTTACTTTGGGCGAAACCCTTTTGTGTGATGAAAATATCGAAGCAATAAAGTTATTCCTCGAAGAAGGACATGTGGTCAATGTTGTGACAAATTTGACATATTCAAAAAATTTGGAAAAACTTCTTTTACTGCCTGAGGAGTTAAAAAGCAGGCTGATTATTCATGCGAGTCTGCACTATCTTGAATTGAAGAAAAGAAATCTCCTTGATGAATATTTCAACAACCTTCAAAGATGCAAAGAGGCAGGAGTTTCATTTCATATGGATTTAACCGTATATGAAAAATACATGCCTGTTCTTGAAGAGATTAAAGAAGTATGTCTTTTGAAAACAGGGCTTTTGCCGAATATAACAATTGCACTCGACAAAGATAAAAACTGGATGCCGTTTGATTTTTATAATGAAGCAGTGCACAAAAAAATAGTTGATGTTTTTGATGCAAAAGAGCTTGATATTCAACGCAATATATTTTTTGACAAAGAAGAAAATAAACCTTGTATGGCAGGCAGATGGTCGCTTGTTTATTATTGGTCGGGAAGAAGATGCACTGCCTGCAACGGGATAAAAGTGAATATTGATACGCCGTTTGTAAACTCGGATGGCGTAAAGTGGCTCGGGGGGGGGGATACGGTTATATGCCCTTTTAAAAGATGTTTTTGCGGGGAGATTTTTTTGACCTGGGGGCTTCTGCCTGAGAGGAATGATATCCCTACATTTTTTGAATTTTATTTGAAAGAAAAAGGTTTTTATTCTGAAACCGTAAAAAAACTCACTGATGTAAAATTATCGGATAACAACAGGTAGTGCTATGGCGAAAATTCTTGTATCATTTTGGCAGCCGTTGATAGGCAGCAGTTCAGATAATATTATCTGCTATTATGAAGCTTTTGCAAAAGAACTCAAAAAATTTGGAAATGAGGTGTTGATACTCAACAGAGTTTTGTTTACGGATGCTTATTTCAGGTCTTATGCAAAAGAGCATGAGGATTTTCTTGTTGAAGAGGTAAGAAAATTTAATCCCGATTTGATAATAGCGTTTAATAATCAAATTTTTGAGTGTGTTCTTGAAAACACAAATTGTCCTGTCGGCTTGTTTGACGCTGATTCGAGCTATTTATTTTCATCAAAAGATTGTATATCCAAATATATTGAAAGATATTTTATGGTGACTCACTATGAGAATTGGGAGAATGTATATGGTGAAATGGGATTTTCCCGGGAAAAAATTTGTGCCATCAAAATAGCAACCTCATGCAGGAGAGAAGAAAAAGAAAAGAACAAGAATATTTCTTTTATCGGAACGAAGTTTCTGCAAACAGTGAGTGAGAATATCAAAAACTATCTTGCTGGAAATAAGTTAAATATTTACAAAATGCTAAAAGAACACTGGAGCAGCGGGTCTTATGATTATGAAAGGTTGTTGAAAGAGTTCTGCCCTGATTTGAATTATACAAAACATGATATAGCCCAGATATTTGACGGCAGAAACTATGTTCTCTCTTCTCTTCTTGATCTCGGTCTGAATTTATACGGTGTAGGCTGGCATGATGGCGAAGATAATAATATTGCGTTGATGTCCGCTTATGACAGCACGCCGAAATTTTCACTGAAACACAATCAGGATGTTTACAATGAGTCGAAAATATGTTTGAGCATCTCACATCCCCAGACAAGAGGCTATGCGTTTCCCTGGAGGGTATATGATATTATGGCAACAAGCGGTATGTTGATTTCATCTTATTCCTCACTGCTGAAATCGCAGACAAAAGATTTTGTTGATATTCCCATGTATAACTCTCCTTATGATGCTCGTGATCTGTGCAAAAAATATCTGAAAGAACCGAATATGAGAGAAGATGTTGTGTGTGCATGCAATGACTTTATAGAAAAACATGGAAGATGGGAGAACAATTTTCGTGAGCTTGAAACGTTTTTCAGACTTAAACTTATTAACAGAGGAGAAGGGAGTATAAAATTTTTGAGACCGCCTATACAATAGTTTTGTAGTATCATAATTATATTGATTTATTTAAAGAGGAATTTCGATATGAAAATAGCAGTTACTTATGACAACGGACAGGTTTTTCAGCATTTTGGTCACTGTGAGCAGTTCAAGGTTTATACCGTTCAGGATAAGAAAGTTACAGAAACGGAAATTGTCGGCTCAAACGGCAGCGGTCATAGTGCACTGGCTGATTTGTTGAATAACATAAAAGTTGATGTTCTTATCTGCGGCGGAGTAGGCGGATGTGCTGTTGCTGCTCTTGCTGAATATGGTATAGAACTCTATGCCGGAGTGCAGGGTGATGCCGATGAAGCCGTAGCAAAATTTATACAGGGAACTCTTCCGAAGGTATCATATGCAAATTGTTCGCATCATCATGAACACGGGCATGAAGAAGGTCACTCCTGCGGGCATTGCCACTAAGTTTTTGATTTATGTTTCAGGCGGGCATTTTATATGCCCGCTTCGAGTTTTTTGAAGAAATTATAATTTATGGGCAGGATTGCGAAAAAAGAATAAAATAAATATCAGAATAAGATAAGAGAAAGAGGTAACTATGACCGTACTTGTTTTGGGCGGTGCAGGATATATAGGTTCGCACACTGTTTATGAGCTTATTGACTCGGGAGAGGATGTCGTTGTCGTTGATAATCTGCTGACTGGTCATGAGGAAGCTGTTCATCAGAAAGCAAGATTTTACAAAGGAGATATCAGGAACAAAGACTTTTTAGATAATTTGTTCAAAAAAGAGAAAATTGACTCGCTTATTCACTTTGCTGCAAGCTCGCTTGTCGGAGAAAGCATGGTCAATCCTCTGAAATATTATGATAACAATCTTTATGGAACAATGGTTTTGTTGAAATCGATGGTTGAACATAATATAAACAAGATAGTTTTTTCTTCTACCGCAGCTGTCTACGGAGAGCCTGAGAATATTCCGATACTCGAAGATGATAGCACTTCACCGACAAACACCTATGGAGAAACAAAACTGTCAATGGAGAAGATGTTCAAATGGGTATCTGCTGCGCATAATCTTAGATTTGTTTCTCTTCGATATTTTAATGCATGCGGGGCGCATATAAGCGGGAAAATCGGAGAAGATCACAGTCCTGAGAGTCATCTTATCCCTTTGATTTTGCAGGTGCCTAACGGGAAAAGAGAGGCAATAAACATATTCGGAGATGACTATGATACAAAAGACGGGACATGCGTGAGAGATTATATCCATGTTACCGACCTCGCTCAGGCTCATATTCTTGCGTTGAAGTACCTTGATAAAGGTGGCGGAAGCGACATCTTCAATCTCGGAAACGGCGTCGGATTCAGTGTGAAAGAAGTTGTTGAGACTGCAAGGAAAGTGACCGCCCATAATATTCCCGCTGTTATATCTCCAAGGAGAGCCGGTGACCCGGCAAAACTTGTTGCCTCAAGTGATAAAGCAAGAAAAATTTTGGGGTGGGCTCCTGCGCATGCTGATTTGGCAGAGATTATCTCAACCGCATGGAGATGGCACAAAAAACATCCGGGTGGATTTTCAAAATAATTATGCGGGGTAATTTTTTATGATAAAGAAAGTTTTTTGGCTTATAGTCAGTTTTATTGGGGCTTATGCTCTCGGGGTTGTTGTCGGGGTATTTCATCCTCAGGAGAAAATCAGCGCTCTATGGTTGTTGATTGCTGCCGTGTGCATATATTCGATATCTTATCGTTATTATGCGGCTTTTCTTGCGGCAAAAGTTCTCGCACTCAAAAAAGAAAACCCGACGCCTGCTCTGACAATGGCTGATGGGAATGATTATGTCCCTACAAACAAATGGGTTTTATTCGGGCATCACTTTGCAGCAATAGCAGGGGCAGGACCTTTGATTGGTCCTATGCTCGCTGCGCAGTTCGGTTATCTTCCGGGATTTTTGTGGATTCTTGTCGGTGCTACCCTTGGCGGAGCCGTGCATGATATGGTTGTGCTGACTGCTTCTGTCAGAAAAAACGGGAAATCCATCGCGCAGATTGCAAAAGATGAAATAGGACCTGTCGGAGGGATAGCTGCGTCAATAGCTGTTTTATTTATTATAGTAATCACACTTGCAGGACTCGGGGTTGCTGTTGTGAATGCTCTGTTTAAAAATTCATGGGGATTTTTTACGATAGCGTCTACGGTGCCTGTTTCGATGATAATGGGTTTTTATATCTTCAAGACAAAAGACATAAGAGGCGCTACGATTTTTGGTGTGACGGCACTTCTTTGTGCGCTTATTTTCGGGCATAATATCGCAGGAACTTCATTTGAGCGTTTTTTTAGTTACAGCAAAGAAAGCCTTGTAATTATAATGGCAATATACGGTTTCTTTGCCTCTGTTATCCCCGTATGGCTGCTTTTATCACCGAGGGGTTATCTTTCGACTTATATGAAAGTCGGCACCATAGGTTTGTTGAGCATAGGCGTTTTGTTCCTTGCTCCAGAACTGCACATGCCGGCTGTGACGAAGTTTGTTCACGGAGGAGGACCGATTATTCCGGGGGCTGTATTCCCGTTTATGTTCATAACGATTGCATGCGGAGCGATATCTGGTTTTCATGCGATTATTGCCTCAGGTACAACATCGAAGATGATTATCTCTGAGGAGGATATCCCTGCTATCAGTTATGGCGCTATGTTGACTGAAGGGTTTGTTTCTTTGATGGCGTTGATTGCTGCGACTGTTCTGATGCCAGGGGATTATTTTGCCATCAACACTACGCTTTCTTTTGAGAAATTGACAGAGATGGGGTTTGCCCCTCAGCAGATACAACAGCTCTGTGATTTGGTGCAGGCTGATGTGATAGGCCGCCCGGGAGGAGCTGTGTCGCTTGCTGTCGGGATGTCTTATATTTTCGGGAAAATTCCCGGTTTACAGTCATTAATGCCTTACTGGTACAATTTTGCAATAACTTTTGAGGCGTTGTTTATTTTAACGACCGTTGATACGGGAACACGTGCCGCAAGGTTTCTTTTGCAGGAATTCTTTGGTGTTGTTTACAAACCGTTTTCTGCTCCAAACTGGCTTCCCGGGGTATTGATTACAAGCGCTCTGGTTGTCTTCTGTTGGGGATATTTGATTTATTCAGGAAACATATCAACCATCTGGCCCCTGTTTGGTGTGTCCAATCAGCTGTTGGCTGCGATTGCTTTCGGTATAGGAACAACAATGATAATTAAATCAGGCAAACTCAAGTACGCATGGACGACATTTATTCCGATGGTGTTTATGTATGTTACGACATTTTGTGCTGCATATCAGTTGTTTTTTATCTTCAAAAACAGTGCGTCAGCTGCCGTAAGTGCTTTTGAGAAAATGAGTTACAGAGTTGATATGGTTCTTGTGTGTGTTGTTTTTCTTCTTGCGTTGATAATTCTATTTAACACCATCAGAAGCTGGGTTGATTATTTCAGGACAAAAGAAAGTGATTAATATGTTTTGTCGAAAAATAAGCGTAATAATTTTTGTATCACTATTTATGTTTTCTTTTTCTTATATGCAGGCATGGGGTGCAGAAAAAGCGCAGATAAAGAAAAATCAAGTTCTCTCAATACAGGATTGTGTTGCATTTGCCATCAATAACAGTCCTGTTATCAAAAAATACGAGTATAACCTCGAGATAGCAAACAGCAATGTAGGGATAGCAAAGTCTGTTTATTTTCCGACACTGGGTGCAGGAGTCGGAATTTATCAGGATTACAACTCGAATAAAAATTATGACGGTTCTTCAAACAGAGAGCTGCCGTCGGCAGCCGTAACGTTCAACCAGCTGATATGGAATTTCGGGAAGGCGAGTTCCATGATAAAGATGGAGCAGTTTTATCGTCTTGGTGCAGAATATCAGTTTATGGACAGTATATGCAACACCATATATGATGTGAAATCAAAGTATTATGCCGTATTGAGGGCGCAGGGAGAAGTTGAGATAGCAAAAAACAACGTGTTGATTAACGAGAAGAATTATGAGCGGGCAAAGAAGTATGCTAAGTCAGGAAAGAGAACAAAAATTGACGTTGTGAACGCAGAAGTTTATTTGAGTGATGCAAAAATAGCGCTTGTTGATGCAAGGAATGAATATGATAATGCGCTTGCTGATTTGGGAAATTCTCTGTTTGTTGCTTATGCTCCTGATTTCAAAATTAAGGAGGTTGAAACTTTCAGATTTCGGGATGATTATCAGGCACAGGTTATGGAAAAAGGCGGAGCAGAATCTTCGAGAATTGTAGATGTTGCATTCAGGACGGGGGTTGAGAAGAATATTTTATCTTCTGAGTTGAAGAAGCTTCCGTTCAATCTCGAGCAGGCAATAGAACTTGCTTATAAGAGCAGTCCTGATTTATGGGTTTTGGAGTCTACGCTCAAGGCGATGCAGCAGTCAGTGTTGTATATCAAGAGGCAGTATTATCCTGATTTGACAGGGAATATCGGATACGGGTACAACAATACAAAGGATTTATCAAACAATAATTTGAATATGTCCGTAAATTTGACATCGTCTTTGAACATCAAACAGCTAAAGCATGAGATAGATCGTGCGATGGCGGAGGTCAATCTTGCGTCGAATGACATAGACCATTTCAGACAGAATTTGTATTTTAGCGTGAAGAAGGCATATATAAACGTCGATAAAAACGCCCGCCAGATACCTGCTGCACAGGAAAAAGTCAGACAGGCTCTTGAAAATTTCGAGCTTGCAGACAAGCTTTATGATGATGGTGAGGGAGATTATATTCTCTGGCAGAATGCACGTGAGAATTATAATGAAGCGAAGATTGAGTATGTTGATACGCTTTATCACTACAACATGTCACTTGCCGATTTGGAGATAGCCATGCATTATCATCTTGATGACCTGCATTCTCAGGCTGAACATGCCATGCATTATCACCATAAGGAAATAATCGAAAAACTCGAAGAGTCTTTACACTGTCAAAGAGAACATCATGAACATCCAAACCATGAACATGGTGAAGATGACCCGAAACACTAAAACTTTGAGATTATGTGTGTTTATAATATTATCATGTGATAGTGAGGCAAAAATTTGACAGGTTGGGATAAAAGAGATGATTTCTACCAATAAATTAACCGTACGATTTGGAACGGAACCGTTGTTTGAGAATGTCAGCGTAAAATTTTCCGAGGGAAACTGCTATGGTGTAATAGGTGCTAACGGAGCAGGGAAGAGTACTCTTTTGAGGGTTTTATCAGGAGAACTCGAACCTACATCGGGAGAGGTGAATGTAACAAAGGGGCAGAGAATTGCTGTTTTGAAGCAGAATCATTTTGAATTTGACGAGTTCAGGGTAATTGATACCGTTATTATGGGATATAAAAAGCTTTATGACATAATGCAGGAGAGGGAAGCACTTTATGCGAAGCCTGATTTTGATGAAGCTGACGGGATGAGAGTTGCCGAGTTAGAAACAGCTTTTGCAGAGATGGACGGCTGGCAGGCTGAGTCGATGGCTGCTACGTTGTTGAGTGACTTAGGTATAGAAGATGAAAAACATTATTTGTTGATGAATGAGTTATCAGGCAGCGAAAAAGTGAGAGTGCTGCTTGCGCAGGCATTGTTTGGCAATCCTGATATTCTTCTTCTTGATGAGCCTACAAACCACCTTGATGTGATGACAATTGCCTGGCTTGAAGAATTTTTGATTAACTTCCCGAATACTGTAATTGTTGTTTCTCACGACAGGAAGTTTCTTGATAGTGTGTGCACGCATATTGCCGATATTGATTATCATGATATCAGACTTTATGCGGGGAATTATACTTTCTGGTCGCAGGCAAGCCAGCTGATACAGAAGCAGAAGGCTGAGTTGAACAGAAAAACAGAAGAGAAGATGGAAGAGCTGAAGGCGTTTATTGCAAGGTTCAGCGCAAATGCGTCGAAAGCAAAGCAGGCAACATCAAGAAAAAACATGCTTGATAAACTCTCTCTTGAAGAGATAAAACCTTCTTCAAGACAGTATCCGAGAATAAGGTTTAATTTTGTCAAAATTCCCGGGAAAGATATGCTTCAGATTGAAAATTTGAGCAAGTCAGCAGATGGAGAAGTGTTATTCAAGAATTTTAATCTTGAAGTACAGACAGGTGAGAAAATAGCTTTTTTGAGCAAGAACCCTCTGACGATAACGACTTTGTTCCAGATTTTGGCGGGAGAACTTGAGCCTGATAGTGGGACTTACCGTTGGGGAGTAACTTCAACGCAGTCTTATTTTCCGAAGGATAATAACAGATTTTTTGAAACTGATATGAATTTGATAGAGTGGTTGAGGCAGTTTTCTCCGGATCAGAATATAAATTTCATCAGGGGATATTTAGGGCGTATGTTGTTCTCCGGAGAGGATTCTGAGAAGAGTGCGAATGTACTTTCAGGAGGAGAAAGAGTCCGTTGTATGTTAGCAAGGATGATGGTGAGTGATTCGAATGTGTTGATTTTTGATGAGCCGACAAACCATCTTGATTTAGAGTCTATCACAGCGTTGAATAACTCTTTGATAGATTTTCAGGGAACAATTTTATTTACGTCACAAGATCATCAGTTTATACAGACTGTTGCTGATCGCATTGTTGAGATAGCCCCCGGAGGTTATGTGAATGCGCAGTGCAGATATGATGATTATCTTGTGAACCCGAACATACAAAAAAGACGGGAGATGATTTATTCTCCGAAAAATCAAAAAGCCTTGGCAAAAAAATAGAAATTTAGACATATAAGTTGTGTGTTCTTTTTTGAGAAAAAATGAATAAGTATAATGCAGTATTTTCTGATTGCTGTGTTGTATGATATTATTTATTTGAGTAATGAAAAAGGTTTTTCGCATATGAGATGCCCTGTTTGCAATAATATGATGATTGTAGTTGAACGTTACGATGTTGAACTTGATTATTGCATAAATTGTCATGGTATTTGGTTTGATTTTGAAGAGTTAAAATTCCTCTCTGATGCTATGGAGGATGTTGAGTTTGAAATTCCTAGCGAAGAGAACATCAAAGAAGTAAAAAATTCAAAAGAAAAAATTCACAGATGCCCTCGATGTATGTCAAAGATGAAGAAGATTATGATAAACGGAAATCCTCCTGTGATTGATTGTTGTCCTAATCGTCATGGATTTTGGTTTGATAGCGGCGAACTCGGGGAATATATTCAAAGTAATTCAAAAATTGAGCCTAAGGGAATGATTAAGTTTTTAGGCGAAGTTATAAAGATGAAATAAGATAACAAAAGGAGATTTTATTTATGGTTTTATTAGCTCTTTTTATGATAATTTTACTGGTAGTTGTTTTCGTTGTCGGTGCTTGGTTTGTCGGAATATACAACAAACTGGTGTCAGAACGCAATGAAGTGAAAAATTCTTTTTCTCAAATTGATGTTCAGCTGAAAAGACGTTATGACCTTATACCGAACTTGATAAACACCGTAAAAGGTTATATGACACATGAAAGAGAAACTCTTGAAAATATCACAAAACTAAGACAGCAGGCTATCAATATCTCTGATGATAATGTTGCATCAAAGTCCAAGGTAGAGAGTTTGTTATCTCAATCTTTGAAATCAGTGTTTGCGCTTGCAGAAAACTATCCTGATTTGAAAGCCAGCCAGAACTTTGTTCAGCTTCAGGAAGAACTTGCTTCTACAGAAAACAAAATCAGTTTTGCAAGACAGTATTATAATGATTCAGTAATGAAGTTCAATACAAGCGTAGAGTTGTTTCCAAACTCTATAGTCGCAGGTATGTGCGGTTTTTCAAAATCAGAATTTTTCGAAGTTGAAAATCCTGAAGAAAGACAGAATGTGAAGGTAAGTTTCTAACTTTATGTGGGAATTGATTGAAATAAACAAAAGAAAGTCTATGACCTTTCTGTTTTTGTTGGGAACATTGCTTTTTGCAGTAATCCTGCTCACTGTTGAAGGTATTTTGCAGTATGTAATAACAGTGCCCGAAGACTTATATGATGAGTTGATGTTATTCGGACTTTTGCTGTCGGTTATTATATTTGTTCCTACGGTTGCATTCCAGTTATTCAAAGTTTTCCGCTCAGGTTATCAGGATATACTGATGATGGCAGGAGCGCAACAGGTTTTCCCCTCTAAAAACAGTAAGATGTTATGCAATGTTGTTGAAGAAATGGTCATTGCATCAGGATTCAAGGGCAAGCCGGATATTTATATCATCGAAGATAGCGTGCCAAATGCGTTTGCTGTTGGTATTAACGAAAAAAAATGCGCAATAGCCGTCACCTCTTCCCTTTTGAAAATTCTTAACAGAGAAGAGCTTCAGGCTGTTATAGCTCATGAGATGGCTCATCTTTATAACAGAGATTCTTTGTTTTTGACAATAGCCTCATTTTTTGTCGGGACTATTTTGACCATTGCTTCGTCGATATCATTCAACGGAGGCGGACGTTCAAGCGGCCGGGGCGGGAATCTTGTTTCGTTGTTGATATTGATTGTTATTATGCTGATTGTCACTTTGGTTGCTCCGTTGATTGCGAGGATGTTGTTTTTCATGACATCTAGAAAAAGAGAGTATCTTGCTGACGCATGTGCAGTACAGTTTACGAGAAATCCCGGAGCGCTTGCTTCTGCTCTGACAAAAATCAGCTCGCAGGAGTTCAAACCTTTTGCAAAAGATTTTGCAAGAAAATCAGAAGCGCAGATGCCGCTTTATATAAACAATCCTTCACTGGCTGCCGATAAAGAGTCTTTGTTTGCGACACATCCTCCGATAAAGAAAAGAATATCAATCCTTTTAAAGTTGGCAAAGGGGTCTATTATTGATTATCAAAAGGTTTATGCTGAAGAATGCGGCGAAAAGCTGTTCTCAAAACAGATGCTTCAAGAATCAGTGAAGATGGGACATCCACTGCCGCCGACTCCTGTTGATTTCGCCGGAGGAGCTGTTGTTATGGGTCTGCAGGGTGCTTCAGGTGTCGCAGAAGGTGCCGGTTCCGGTGTATCCGGTGTGGAAACTCCTGTGTCCGCTTCTTCTCAAACACAGAGCATTTTCAATTCAAAAGAGAAGATTGCGCAGAAGCGTATGGCAAATAATATTATGTGGGAGTCAGTGAAGTATTCAATTGTAGAATGCGATTGCGGAACAACTCTCAAAATACCGCCTTGTTATACGGGCAAGCCGATAAAGTGTCCTCATTGCGGTAAAGTCCATACCGTAGAGAAAGCTGCTTAGATTTTAATTTTGACGACGACTTTTTTCACATAAGACGTTTTTTCAGCGGTTAGTGATGGCATATGTGCATCATGCGGGAAAAATATGAGAAAATCTCCCTGTTCTGCTGTCAAAAAATCACAGTTCCCTTCAAGAAACATGATATCTTTTTCTTCATCGTAGGGGATTGATATGCTTGTGTTGTCTATATGCGTGTAACCGAGCTGTTCTTTGCCTTTTATTATGAATTGAATGTCGATGTATTTTTTGTGGGCTTCGAGTTTGGCTGTTTCTTTTTGTTTTGTTTGATAGTCTTGAACTATTGCAAATATTTTGTCTTTTTCTATTTCATATTTTCCGTTTTGAGTGTTGGAAAGGTCATTTTGCTGGAGGAACAAGAGAGCTTGTTTGATATCGCTGCCAAGTGAAAAATAGCTTTGGGCCTGTTTTATAGAGTCTTTTATCATTTTTTTTATCCATATATTACGTTATTTTACAAATTATAATATTTATATGATTTTTATGGCAATAAATTTTTTTTACATGTTTATTAATTATTATAATTTTGATTTTATATATTTTAACAAAGAGCTTAGTAATATATAATATTTTGGTAGAATTTGGTAGAAAGGTTAGGATAAAGGTAAAACAAATGAATATACAAGCGGTTTCTTCTTATAACTATAATAATTACAATGCAGCTATGACAAGGGCGCAAGCTCCGAAGCAGAACATATCATTTTCGAGTTATCAGACTGATTATGGGGAACCTGTTGCTGAGCTTGATCCTGAACTATTTGATTTTATAGAAAAAAATAAGAAGGAATATGGTGTATTTCGTTATTTCACATCACGAATTCATGATGTTGCTGATTCTGTCGGCGATGAAATTGAAAATCCTGAAAATCCTGATGGGCTGAAAATTCTTGGCAGAAACGTTTGGCATGAAGTTAAGGACAGACTTGATACTGCTAGAGAACAAGGGCATGTAATGGGCAAAACAATCGGCGGACACGTCTGGAATTATGAAAAATTGCCTGAAAAAGAGCACATGTTGACTGATTGGATAACAGGACGGATGAGCAAAGAGAGATTTGACTATAAAGCTATGAATAAAATCATTGATTATATGTATAAAGATTTCAAGGGCGGTCAGAGCAGCTCAACAGGGAAGTATGACAGAACTGTTTAGTTTTTCAGTTAAAAGAGATAATAAAAAGAAAAGACCTATTTGAGAGGTCTTTTCTTTTTATTTATTGTTTTTGTTCTCGAACAGTTTGTTATTTACGAATGTCCCGGCTTTTTCTCCAAAATAGTTGCCAATCCCTATTCCGATGAGAGAGCCGATGGCTCCGAAACGGCGATCAAGAACTGCTCCGACTGCTGCCATTCCTGCTACCATAGAAGCGATGTTTATTCCTGATTTGAGAAGTTGTTTTCCTGCTGCCTGGATTTTTTTGTCTTTTTGTTCTTCGTTTTTGACTGCGCTTACGATATCTGGAATTTCAAGCAATGCAAACGCTGCTACACTCAGTACGGGAATTCTCATCATTGAACGGCATATGAGCTTTGCAATTTTGCTTTTGCCTTTAATTATATACACTTTGTTTTGTTTCAAGCCGTTTTTAATTATATCCATACTTTCTCCCGGCTTGATTTCTCTTGTTACAGTCAGATTCATGGCGTTAACTATTTTCTGCCCAATCTTTGTATTGAATAAAGATTTATCAATTTTGTCATATACTGTATCAAATTTTTGGGTATCGAATTTCTTTCTTAGTTGTCTTAGAGGAAATTCGAGCAGGGTGTCCTGAGCAAAGGTGAATTCCATTTGTGTCGGATTGGGTGCTATTTTTTTGTTTTTGATTTGTTTCAGGACGGAGTTGATGTCAGAAAAGTCCATAGGCAGGTTGTTGAGTGCAAGAAGTGCAAGTCCTGCTGTTTTTACTCTTTTGTTGCGTTCTGATGAGTCTTTGACTCCAAGGACTCTTCTTATAGGTGCAATTGGAGAGGCAGCCATTTTGAACAATTCTTCTTTGCTGATGGCTGCTTTATCATGTTTGTTGACTTCGTCTATGAACTTTGTTGTAAAGTTTGTTGTATCTTTATCAAGATTTCCCTGCATTTTTATGCCTGATGCATTGTGATGAGTTCTATCCTGTGGATTTTTAAGCACAGTTTTTTGTTCCCGGGTTTGGTTCCCATGGGAATTTGCTGTGTTGTTTATTCTATATGCTCTGTATATTTCCGCTATATTACCTTCCACAAATACCTTCCAAAAGTTTATATGAGAATATTCAATCCTACATATTTATAAAAAAAATTTTTATCCTTAAATTGCTTATACCGTTCAAAACTGTAACAAATTTAATAAAAAAATCCCTTTTGAATATTATTCAAAAGGGATTTTTTAAAGTCAGATTTTTATTTTATTGATATAGCGGCTGCAATTTTGCTTCCTGCTGAGGGATTTTTCCTTCTTCTATTGACATATATGCTCTGTAGTCAATTACAGGGAAGCAGTTATCAATTGATTCTATTTCTTTGAGGTAATTATCATCTATGTTGTTGTTTTCAATCATAGTGGCAATTTTTTCGAATCTTTTGACGTGTTCTCTAAATCTTTCCGTAGCATAATCTTTTGCCTGCCATGTTGTGATAAGGAACGGCCAGTCGCTGCTTTGCAACAGGAGGTTTTCTCTTGCAAGCTGGTTGAGTGCTCTGTGTTTCAGTTTATCCTGAGGGATAGTCTGATTTGCGTCTGCTATATCCTGCATGCGTTTTTCGCAGGCATGGATAATCGGCCACATCCATTCCGTGAGATGGTTTTGCCATACCCAGAAGTGTCCCCCCTGACCCCATGAGCTTTCTGGAATTTGGATTGCTTCTGTCGGCGGATATTTATCAAGGTATTCCGCTGCTGTTTGTCTTTCGATTTCAGGCAGGTAGTTGTTGAGTTTTTTGATAACCTGTTTGATGAACTCAACACCTTCGAACCACCAGTGACCAAACAATTCTGTGTCAAATGAAACCATTACCAGACCATGTTTTCCTGTAGCTTTTTTGTAATCATTCAACATGTGATAGAGGATTGTTGTGTAGTGGTCAGAGTTTTCGTTTACTTTTGACATAGCAAGCACTGGGTCATAGAGCATTTTATCTCCGAGGTCTGTTGTCGGGCTTGTTATTCTCCAGTAGTGCATACCTGATTTGTCGTCTTTTTTGTGGAATTCTCTGAAACAACCGTCACCCGGGTAACCGTCGGCAGCTGACCATACCTGATAGCCCGCTCTGTCGTTTCTGCCCATTACGGCAACCTGAGCATCAGGCAGCCAGTAAGCTGAGTATGTATCGTAGCCTGTAGCTTCTCTTTCCGGGAGAGGAATATATTCGATGTTTCCATAAACACCGATTACACGTCTGTTTCCGATAGAGTTGCCGCCTTCGATAACATGAGATTCCGTGAAGAAATATTCAATGTCATTATTCGCAAGAGTTACTTCTATAGCGGGACGCCATTTTTTCTGACCGTCTTTGCCGATATATTCATAACCCTGTCTGTAAGCACATTCAGGCAGCCAGGTTCCTCTTGCTTTTTTCCCGAAGAGGCGTTTTGTTGTATCAGAACCGATTTTGAACTGAGCGTTCAGGTTTGAATCTGTCGCAAGCAGAGGAGAAAAACCATGAGTAGCCCCTGATGTTGTAATTTCAATACAGCCTAAGTCCTGGAATTTTTTGAATGCTGTTATTAGATTTTTGTTATATTTGTTGATGAAGTTGTCTTTGATGTTTGTGAACCAGTCATAATAATATTTTGCAAGATATTTCAAATGCTGAGAGTGTGCAACATTCGGATTAGGGTATCTTTCGAGGTCTTGAGATACCGCTTTGATTCTTGCGTCGAGATATTTTATGAAACCTTCCTGAAGATGTTCGTCATTCAGCTGTTCTGCGAGTATAGGAGTAATTCCTACGGTTAATTTAGCCTTTATTCCTTCGTCGTACAATTCTGATATTGCATTTAGCAGAGGAATATAGGTTTCAGACATGCATTCATACAAATTTTCTTCGCCAAACGGCCACATACCTGCTTTTCTGTAGTATGGCAGGTGGCTGTGAAGCATAAATACAAATGAACCTACTGACATGTTTTGTCCTCCAATTTTTTTGTAAGTCTTTTATTATCGCTAATTCTAACATGAAATGAAATAAAATATAACCCTAGAGGATTAATTCTTGAGAATAATATCAAGCTATTCTTTAGAGTAGAGGTGTAAATTTTTATTAAGTATTTATTTATTTTCTTGACCTGTGTCAAAAAAATTTTTTTAGAGTTTTCTAATCTTTTGAAGAGAATATTTATAAAGGTGATTTATGAAAATAATTAATCAGGCTGTATCAAATTTTGTATATTCTAATAGCCTAAACAAACATAGGTATAATATTTCAAGTAAGCTTGAGAGGGTTCCTGCTCATGATGAAGTTTGTTTTACGGGAAAGCACAGAACACATGCAGCAAAAGAAAAACCTTTGCCTCAGAGTGTTCAGGGTGCCGCAGTTTTTTCAGACAGGGTATATGAGCTGGCAAAAGAAGGAAATATGAACCTTGAGAGCGTTGCTGAAGTTATTCATTCTTATGATCCTGAGATTGATGTGAAGTCAAAAGATGAGTTAGCAAAACTTATTCCCGATTCCCAAAATTATACAGCTTTTTATAGAGGAACAATGAGTGATGATTTTTCCGCAACTGAAAAGCAGATGTTTTTGAATATCCCGCAAAAAAACGGCGAAGCCGAAATTGTTTCTTTTGTTATGAATTCCGCTCATGAATTTACACATGCACATCCTTCTCAAAATGAGAGAACATTTGAATTTTTGAAGAGGGTAAGCAGGGGGAATTCTTATGATGCGAAAGTCTTTATGACAATAGGGGAGCAGTTGTTTAAATATTTTGATACGGAAGTCCAGGCGATGGCTTCTTTGGGGGTGTTCAACAATCCACTGGACATAAGCAGTCTGGTAGAACACAGAATGGTTCTCCCAAGAGCGGAAGAAGTGTCAAAGGGTGATATACTGAAATCTCTTCATGTCAAAGATGAGAAAGAGTTCAAATCACAGGTGCTTAATAAATTCAATAAAGATTTTGATAATTTTATTGCTTACGCATCTAAAGATAAGAATTTTTATGAAACTATGCCTTATAAAAATAATTTGAATAAACTTGCATCAATAGTAAAAAGTTACTGCGGTTATAAAGCTCTTGATGAATATGAAGCTTATACAACAGAGAGTGTTGTCGGCAAAAAATTGCGCAATATAGAAGGCAGCGCAAATATAGATGTGCTGCCTATGTATTACCAAATGTTGAGAAAAGCTTTTTCGTAGTTTTATTTTGATATAACATCAAATCCCGTGTATTTTCTCAACACTTCAGGTACAACTACGCTGCCGTCTTTTTGCTGATAGTTTTCGAGGATTGCTGCGAATGTTCTTCCGACAGCAAGACCTGAGCCGTTCATTGTGTGGACAAACTGAGGTTTGCCTGTTTCTTTTGAACGATATCTCATGTTTGCTCTGCGAGCCTGGAAGTCGCCCATGTTTGAGCAGCTTGAGATTTCTTTATAAGCATTATAAGAAGGAAGCCATACTTCGAGGTCGTAGCATATTTTTGCGCTGAATCCGAGGTCGCCTGTGCAGAGTTCGACTCTTCTATAAGGAAGTCCCAAAAGCTCGAGGACGTGTTCTGCATCCCTTGTGAGTTTTTCATGTTCTTCCGGGCTTGTTTCGGGAGTGCAGACTTTGACGAGTTCAACTTTGTTGAACTGATGGAGTCTGATGAGTCCTCTTGTATCTTTACCTGCTGAGCCTGCTTCTCTTCTGAAACATGGGGTGTAAGCCGTCATATATTTTGGAAGGTCTTCTTCTTTGAGAATTTCATCGCAATAGATATTTGTAACGGGTACTTCAGCTGTCGGGATGAGGTAAAGGTCTTCGTCCTGGCATTTATACATATCTTCTTTGAATTTCGGAAGCTGACCAGTTCCTGTCATTGCTGCTGAGTTGACGAGTATCGGCGGTATAATTTCGGTGTAGCCATGCTGTGTTGTATGCACTTCGAGGAAGAAGTTTATGATAGCACGCTCGAGAGCAGCACCTTTGCCTTTGTAGATGGTAAATCTTGATTGTGCTATTTTTACGCCTCGTTCAAAGTCTACAATGTCCAAATCCTGTGCTATATCCCAGTGAGGTTTCAGTTCAAAATCCTTTTTTGTAGGCTCGCCAAAGGTTTTGATGACTTTGTTATAAGAATCATCTTCTCCTGTCGGAACATCTTCAAAAGGCGTGTTTGGAGTGTGGAGGAGAATGTCTTTTTGGACTTCTGTCAGTTTTGTTTCCTTTTCTTCGAGTTCTTTGAGTTCTTCTCCGAGTTTTTTTACTTTTTCCTGAATTTCTGTTGTATCTTTTCCTTCTTTTTTGAGGATGCCGATTTCTTTTGAGATGTTGTTGCGTGATGAGCGGAGCTCATCGGCTTTTGTTTGGATTTCTCTTCTTTCTTTGTCAATTTCTATGATTTTGTCTATTGATAAGTCAGGGTTTCTTCTTTTCAAAAGTTCGTTGACTTTTTCCGGGTTTTCTCTGATTACTTTGATATCAAGCATTTTTCTATCCTTTTTTTACTGTGGTTGTAGTTTTATTATATTATAATAGAAAGAAATTGATACAGTTTATTTTTTCAAGAGCACCTCTTTGAGGTGTTCTTTGTGTAAAAGAATGTAAAAAAAACAGATATCATGTAGCAATAAATATTTTCAGGAGGCTTTAGTAATGTAAGTTTAAATAAACAACAGGTAGATGATATGATGAATGTAGCAGGAAGCGGATATCCAAAACAAAACTTTTCTTTCGGTCGAAGCGGAGAACGTTTTGTTGAGGCACTTGGGCGGACGACAAAAGGGATGATTGAATATACGGTGAAAGATTTGAATCCCCGGGATAGAGGTCTTTTGAGGGAAGCGATTGTCAATAGTGTAGAAAAACGTAATATTTTGAATATTTTCTGGAATGCTCTTCATCGTACAAACAATCCGAGAATAGATGATGATATTAAGGTAATAAGACGCCATGCATCTTATGATGGTGTGAACGGTGCGAAGATGCGTAAGGCGATTGCTGATGAATTAGGATTGAGAGATCCATCAGGCAAGAGTGCAGAGTTTTTTAACATGCTTGTATAAGGCTGATATAAACAACAGACATTAAATCCGCATTTTAAAATGCGGATTTTTTATTTTTAATACTTATTCATTATTTTCAAATAATTTTTTTTAGATATAATTTTTTTGGAAGACATGAGGAGAATTTTTTTATGTTGAAGATTATGAGTGCTACACCTGCTTTCAGGGGAAGCAAAATGGTTCAGGTGTCTGATGACAAACAGGGTGAGTCTAAAGTTTTTGTTAACCCGAAACAGGTTCTTGCTATCAAAAAAGATCCCCAAAACGAATCAAAAACAAACATTTTTCTTGCGGCACCGATGGATGATTTCAACGGTAATGTAATATCGGTAAATGAAACTCCCGCTGTTGTCGCAGGGAAGTTTAATGCAGAAGCTTAGTTAAATAAAAACAACAAATTTTGCAAAGCATAGTAAAATGAACTAAAATTTTACTATGCTTTTTCAATATATTTCAGAGTACATAGATTATTTATCAGTAGAAAGAGGGCTATCAGAGAATACTCTGCTTGCTTATCGCAATGATCTGGTTGATTTTTCGGAGTTTTTGAGCCGGCTCGGGATAGAGGAGCTGGCTGATATATCACGTACAAACGTGAACAGATATATAAGAAACCTCCGGCAAGAGGACTTTTCGCCGGGGAGTATTACAAGAAAAATAGCCTCTTTGAGAGGTTTTTTCAAATGGCTTATATCTTCAGAATATCTCTCTCATGACCCGACAGCGAGTCTTGAACAGCCAAAGCTTAGCAGGCATTTGCCGAAGGTTTTAACGCTGTCTGAGATAAATATAATACTTCAGGAAAATCTTTCTCCATGGCAGCGTGCGGTTGTTGAACTTCTATATGCAGCAGGGCTTCGTGTTTCTGAGCTTGCTAATTTGAAGGTGTCTGATGTGAATTTGGAGCAGGCTTATGTAAGATGCTTCGGAAAAGGGTCAAAAGAGCGTCTTGTTCCAATCGGGAAATATGCTGTGGCTGCTGTTAAAGATTATCTTGAAAAAAGAAAAATGTTTGTACTCAATATGGAGTCTGATTCAAAACACTTATTCTTGGATGAGAAAGGACATGATGTTTCGAGGCAGAAGATTTATTTGCTGATACATGAATTGGGGAAAAAAGTGGGGAAAAACATATCACCCCACACGCTGCGTCACAGCTTTGCAACGCATCTTCTTGAAAACGGTGCTGATTTGAGGGTTGTACAGGAGTTATTGGGACACAGTGATGTTTCAACCACTCAGCTTTATACGCATGTAAGCAAAAAGCGACTGAAAGAGGTTTATTTTTTAATTAACAAAAATTAATGAATAGGAAGTATTTTTTTAGAATATAATGAAAAATCATTCAAAATGGGTTATACTATATTTGTAATAATAGGCTTTGGTTTATGATTTTGAAACAAATAAAACTGATAATGATTGTTGGCGTGTGTGCATTTTTGCTGTGCGGATGCCAGATTAGAAGTTCTACAATTGTTTTGAAAGATAAGACTAAAGAAAAACCCAAAACTGAAAGTGCCGTAAGAGTCGAAAACGGTGTTATTATATATAAAGATACAAAGAAATATGATACTTCCAAAATTCCCAAAGAAGGGGATAAAGAGGAGGATTATATTTTCGGGAAATAACCTGATAAATTTGTAATTTTTATGTTAGTTTATTTATAAGTATAATTTGGAGAATTAACCAATGGATTATAGATGCGGTGATTTGGAAAATATTGTTATGAATGCTGTATGGTCTATGGAAGTGCCTGAGCAGGAATATATTTGTGTTTGCGATGTACAGGAGAGGATTAATTTTCTCGAATCGAAAAACTGGGCTTATACAACAGTCAAAACAGTAATGGACAGACTTGTTGAAAAGGCAATGATTATTCGTTTCAAGAAAGGTAAAAAGTATTTCTACAAATCGGTTTTATCAAGAGAAGAGATGGCTGAAGAAGCTATGAAAAAACTTGCAAAACAGTATTTTCATAATGATATGACAGAGCTGAAGAAGATGGCTGATGCCCTGTGTGAAAAGGAATTGTCAAAAATTTAGATGACGCCTGAAGCAGAAAAAAAACTCGTTTCATCTTTAATTCTCGGTGTTTTATCAGGTCGGATAAATGTCTTGGAAGCTTTGAAGAGATTTCCGAAAGACAGGTATAATCCGACAATAAAATGCTGCTGGTATGCTCTTGTTCACTACGAAGCAGATGAAGACCTGAGATGTAAAGACGCTGATTACAAACGTGAGCAGGATGATTATCTGCTTATGCTCTCTGAGATGCTTGATAGAGGAGAGGATGTTCCTCAAAATATTGTTGATGAATATGAGAAGTACCATGGCGATACCATGATGCCTTATGGCGAAAGCTTTGGAGAGAAATTTTTGAGCTTATTTAAGTTCCTGAATATTTCAAAATTTTGATTAATGTAAACAACAAGTGCCAACAATTGTATGTTGATGGTATAATATTATTAATTACTAGACTACTGTTAGAGTTGAGGCTAAATAGGATATGACAACGGAAACAACACAAAGTTATGGTGCTGAGAATATTAGAGTTCTTGAGGGGTTGGAAGCAGTAAGACTCCGTCCCGGCATGTATATAGGTTCAACAAGCCAGAGAGGGCTTCATCATTGTATATATGAAATTGTAGATAACTCAATTGATGAATCATTAGCGGGTTATTGTACGACGATAAAAGTTACTATAAATAAAGACGAGAGCGTAACGGTCGAAGATAACGGACGTGGTATTCCTGTTGATATCAAGCCTGAAACAGGCAAATCCGCTCTTGAGATTGTTCATACAGTGCTTCACGCCGGAGGTAAATTCGGCGACGGCGGATATAAGGTATCAGGCGGTCTGCATGGTGTCGGCGCTTCTGTTGTAAACGCTCTTTCTGAGAAGATGACTGTAGAAGTTTCAAGACAGGGTTATGTTTTCAAACAAACTTATCTTCGTGGAGAGCCTACAGGACCTGTTGAAAAAATCAGAGAAACGGACAAAACAGGTACAAAAACCACTTTTTGGCCGGACCCTGAAATATTCCGCGAAACAACTGTGATTGACCGTGATGTAATCGCCAACCGTCTTCGTGAGATGTCTTTTTTGAATAAAGGGCTTGAAATAATTTTCAGAGATGAAAAAACCGATACGGAGGAACGCTTCCATTATGAGGGCGGGATTGCACATTATGTTGAATTTTTGAACAAAAACAAAGAAGTAATGTTTGAAAAACCGATATATATGGAAGCAACTGTTGAGGGAACTTATGTCGAAGTTGCAATGCAATACACTGATGCTTATAACGAAACGGTTTTGAGTTTTGCAAACAACATCAACACTCACAACGGAGGAACTCACCTTACAGGCATGAGGAATGCCATTACACGTGTTATAAACGATTATGCCCGCAAGAATAATTTATTGAGGGATAATGATGCTAACCTTACCGGTGATGATACAAGAGAAGGCTTGACTGCGATTGTCAGCGTAAAAATTCCTAATCCTCAATTTGAAGGTCAGACAAAAGAAAAACTCGGAAACTCGGAAGTTCTCGGGGTTGTTACGGATGTTGTGAGAGAGAAACTTCAGGAATGGCTTGAGTTCAACCCGAAGGAAGCCAAGACCATAATTGAAAAAACTCTTCAGGCTCAAAGAGCACGAGAAGCTGCAAGAAAAGCCCGTGAGCTGACGAGAAGGAAAACGGCTCTCGAAAATTCAACCCTCCCCGGCAAGCTTTCGGATTGTTCGAATCGTGAACCCGAAAAATGTGAGATTTATATCGTTGAGGGTGACTCGGCTGGCGGAAGTGCAAAGCAGGGCAGAAACAGAATGTTTCAGGCTATCCTTCCTCTGAGAGGAAAGATTTTGAACGTAGAGCGTGCGAGATTGGATAAGATTTATAACAACAACGAAATCCAGTCATTGATTCAGGCATTCGGCATAAACATCAGTAAAAATGCTGATGAAGTTGATATAGAGAAACTCCGTTATCACAAAATTATTATTATGACGGATGCTGATGTCGATGGTGCTCATATCAGAACGCTTCTTTTGACATTCTTCTTCCGCTATGCAAGACCGCTTATTGAAAACGGTTATGTTTACATTGCGCAGCCGCCGTTATACAAGCTTACGCAGGGTAAACAGGCAGAATATCTTTATGATGATAAAGCCTTGGAAAAGAAACTCCGTGATAAAGGCGTCAAGGGGCTTGTGCTGTTTGATAAGCATAAACAAAAATCAGCACAGGGAGATGATTTGGTTGACTTGCTTTCGAACATGTCTGTTTACTACGGGGCTTTCCACAACCCTATTATCGGAAACATCCCCGAGGTTGTGATAAGAGGACTTATTCGCTCCGGTATAAAAGAAGCTGATTTTGAATCAGAAAGCAAGATGAATGAGATAAACGCTTATTTAAATCATTATCTCAAAGACCATGCCGAAAACTATAATGTTCTCGAAGCTGCAAATTATTCGACAACCGTTAAGTTTAATGCCGAAGCAAATAAATACAAGCTTGTGCTTGATTTGGGCAATGATGAAGAAGAGCCGATTGATATTCACTCAGGAATTATCAAGAGCATTGAATACAAACGTCTTGAAGTCGCTTATCCACCTATCAGAAGCTATCTGTTTGAAGAAGAAGGTACTCTTCAGCTTTTGATGGATGATAAGACAGAAACGTCCATCTCCTCGTTCAAAGAACTTCAGAAGATAGTTGAAGAACGAGGCAAGAAGGGTATCAGTATCCAGCGCTTCAAAGGTCTTGGAGAGATGATGCCTCAGCAGCTGTGGGAAACAACCATGGACCCTCAGAACAGAACGTTATTAAAAGTTAACATAGAAGATGCTATGATTTGCGAGCAGCTCTTTGATATTCTGATGGGAGATAAAGTCGAGCCAAGGCGCGATTTTATTGAAACAAACGCTGTTTATGCAACAAATATAGATGTATAAAATGCGACGAATTTTCATATTAAACAGTTGGTTAAAATTTTAATCAACTGTTTAATTATGTATAAAAATTTATTCCTGATAAAATAAATATATTAGTAAAATAATGATTTACGGGGACAGGTTATGAATCAAAAGAAGTTTATGTTACTGGCGATTATACTTCTTACAATAGGGAGTATAATTACTATTTTGAAAGTACCTACCAAATTCGGACTTGATTTGATAGGCGGAGCCCGCCTTGTGCTGGAAGCTCAGACAACGGACAATATTGTAAAAATTACTCCTGAAGTAATGGATAGTTTGCAATTTGCCATCGAAAAGAGAGTTAATGCTCTCGGTGTTTCTGAAACAATAGTCCAGAAAGCCGGAGATAAAAGACTTATCGTCGAAATTCCAAACGTAAAAGACTTGAAGCAGGCAAAACAGTTTTTGGGTGATACGGCAGAGTTGGAATTCAAGGAACTCAAGAAAGACGACAAAGGACAGCCTGTTATTGGTGCAAACGGTGAAGAATGGATTTCGACAGGTTTGTCAGGTAAAGATTTGAGAAAAGCAGAGATAGGCAATGACCAGACAGGTCACTGGGTTGTATCTTTGGAATTCAATGATGAAGGTGCAAAAAAATTCGCAACGCTGACAACAAGATTGGTAGGTCAGCCGATGGCGATTTTCTTCAACGGTGAGATACAATCGGCTCCTGTCATCAATGAACCTATCAGAGGCGGTATGGCTCAGATTTCAGGCGGTAGAGACGGCTTTGATATCGAAGAAGCAAGAGATATGGTTAATCTCCTCAATGCGGGTGCTCTGCCTGTGCCGGCTGAAATAATCGAGGAAAACACCGTCGGACCGACTCTCGGTCTTGACTCGCTCAAAAAGAGCAAGACGGCAGGGTTTATCGGTTTAGGTCTTGTTATTTTGTTTATGATTGCATATTATCGTCTTCCTGGTGTTATTGCGAGTGTAGCTCTTGTAATATATGGTTTGATGTCATTGGCTATATTCAAGATAGTTCCCGTTACGCTGACGTTGGCAGGTATAGCGGGCTTTATTCTCAGTATCGGTATGGCTGTTGATGCAAACATACTTATATTTGAGAGAACAAAAGAAGAGCTCAAGATGGGTAAAACTTTCTATGCCGCAATCAATGCAGGATTTGAAAGAGCCTTCACGAGTATTTTTGACAGCAATATGACAACTCTCATAACATGTGCCATTTTATATATGTTAGGTTCAAGTATCGTAAGAGGTTTCGCACTGACTCTTGCAATAGGTGTTCTTTTGAGCATGTTCAGTGCGATTACCATCACACGTAACTTTATGCACGTTTTCTTTGACCATTTCAACCTCGAACATCCCGGGTTGTTCGGTTTGAAAGAAAGCGAGATACAGACAGCTTTCAAGGCTGAGGATACAACTGCCAACAAAGCTAAATACGGTGTTTTGGACTAATTTTTAAGGAGATTTTCAATGTTTGTAGAAACAAAACATATTTTGGATATATACAAATACAGATGGGTTTATTTGGCTCTGTCTGCATTACTCATTATTCCCGGTATTATTGCTATGATTTATTCAAGCATAATATATCCGACGCATGCGCCTTTCAACCTTGGTATTGATTTTACCGGAGGTACAATTTCTCAATACAGTATTGTGAAGGCGAATGAAGATACAACTATTCCCAAGTTGAGAGAAGACTTGGAAAAAAACGGCTTTGAACATGCCACAATTCAGGTAATCAACACCCAGTCGCTTGCAGAAAAACACACTGCGGATAAAAGTAAACAGGAGAAATCTGATGAGGGGGCAATTACCGATATAATTTCAATAAAGACAAAATTCCTGAACGAAGAGGGAAGTAACAAACTTGATGCCGTAGTGAAAGCTGTAGAACCTGATGCAGAGTTAATACAGATAAGCTCGGTAGGACCTACTCTTGGAAAAGAGTTATTTAACAATTCTATGGTGGCTCTTTGTCTTGCATTTGCAGGTATTGTGCTTTATCTTGCAATGAGATTTCATCTTGATTATTCACTGATTGCGCTTGCCTCACTTGCACATGATGCGTTGTTTGTCTGCGGGACGTTCTCCATTCTCGGTTTGGTTTTCGGAACTCAGATTGACACGTTGTTTATTACCGCTGTTCTGACAGTTGTCGGATTTAGCGTGCATGATACGATAGTTGTTTATGACCGTATCAGAGAAAATACAAAATATCTCTCGAAAAAGATGTCTTTTGTTGAGATAGTGAACTCAAGCGTAAACCAGACTCTGGCTAGAAGTATCAACACATCTTTGACCTGTGTAATTACCCTGCTTGCTCTTTATCTCTTCGGCGGGGTGACAACACGTGATTTTGTCCTTGTTATGCTTTTAGGAATAATTATCGGTACTTATTCAAGCATTTTCTTTGCCAGCGTGCTTCTTGCTATGCATAGAGAACACCTCAAAAAAACAGGCAAAAAGGCAGCTAACTGATAATTCATTTTGTGTCAGGGTAGAATAATATGAGCAAAATACTGATAATCGATGATGATACGGCTATACTGGAATTGATAAAAGTAAACCTTGAACTCCTTGGTCATGAGGCGATAACCGCCTCTGACGGAGTGAAGGGGTTTGCTCTTGCAAGACAGGAGCTTCCAGATTTGATTATACTTGATGTTATGATGCCTGATGTTGATGGTTTTACCGTTGCAAACAGAATCAGAAACAACCCTTCGACAAAAGATATCCCTATACTTATGCTTACGGCTTTGTCGATGATACAGGATAAGACAAAAGGATTTGACGCAGGGGTTGATGATTATCTGGTAAAACCTTTTGAGCTTGAAGAGCTCAAGTTGAGGGTGAGGGCTCTATTGCGCAGGGTGAATGCAATTCCTGAGTCGTTAGGTAAGGGAGAAATTTTGACGGTTGGTGATATGACGCTTTTGCCTGAGAATTTATCCGTAAAAATCAAGGATAAGACAGCAAAGCTTACGCCTATCGAATATGAGATATTGAGCATGCTTATGCAAAACCATGGTAATGCGGTTACTGCACCTGTTTTGTTGAAGGATATATGGGGATATTCTCCTGATGATGATATAGAAACCATACGTGTTCATATAAGACATCTTCGTACAAAATTGCAAAAAATCAGTCCTGATAAGAAATATATCGAAACAATTTACGGTGGAGGATACCGTTTGGTTACCGATGAAGACTAGGATATTTGGTATATTGAAATAAAAATAAAATAAGGCTAAACTTGAAAATCATAGGCAGTTTTTAACTAAGTAAGGAACAATCTTCTGGTATGTTTAATAATAAAAGAATTTATATTCTCTCAGGTTTAATGATATTTGTATTTATGATTTGTCTTGTGTTTGTTTTCAGGACAAATATTGAAGATGCGTATTATATCCATATGGCAAAGAATGACGGGCAAAAGCTTTTTTTGAGAGCCTGGGCTTTGACAAAAGAAGAATATTATGACAAAACGCTTAATCACCAGGAGTGGTCATATTGGAGAAAACGTTATGTTCCGAATATCAAGACCATGGATGATTCTTATATCGCCATAGATTCAATGCTCGAGAGTCTTGATGACCCTTATACAAGATTTATGAATCCTTATGATTTTGAAGACCAGAACATCAACATTGATGCAAAAGTTTACGGAATAGGCATCAACATCTCTGATATCGGAGGACGTACGGTTATTGTAAATGTTATAGAAGACACACCTGCTTCGAAAGCCAAGCTCGAAAAAGGCGATATTATTCTGAAGATTAATGATAAGGACGTAAAAGGCTTCAAACTGAGAGATGTTGCCCAGCTTGTCAGAGGACCAGTCGGAACAACGGTAAAACTTGAGCTGCAGCGTGATGAAGACAAACTTACAAAGACGATTGTCAGAAATGAAATAAAAATCAAAACGGTATCGCATGACATTATTGAAAAAGAAAACATCGCACACATTACAATAACAAGTTTTCTGAGTGAAGAGCTTCCTGAAGAGTTTATTCAGGCGCTTTATGCAACCGAGGATACAAAAGGCTTGATACTTGATTTGCGTGGGAATACAGGAGGGCTTTTGCCGAATGCCGTTGTTCTTGCGAATATGTTTCTTGATAACGGAACTATTGTCAGTATTGTTGATAGGAACGGCAAAAAGAGCGATATCAAGGCTGTAGAGAATAATTTTTATATATCAAAACCCACTGTTATTTTGATAAACGAAGGGTCTGCAAGTGCCTCAGAAATTTTCTCCGGAGCTATGAAAGATTATCATAAAGCCGAGCTGATAGGAGAGAAAACTTTTGGCAAAGGGCTTGTTCAGAAGGTTGAAAAACTTCCTTATAAGGCAGGCATGAATATAACGATAGCTAAATATTTGACACCATCAGGTACTGATATCAACAAAATCGGCATCACTCCTGACTTTGAAGTTGAATATACAAAAGAGGACTATATCAAAAACAGAGATCCCCAGCTTGATAAAGCGATTGCCGTGATAAACAACAAGGTACGTCTTGCAACCATATACAAAAAAATGTTCAGTGAAGATATGGAGCCTATTCACCCATAACTTTTATTATGACTCTTTTTCTTCTTTGACCGTCAAATTCGGCATAATAAATTTGCTGCCAGGTGCCAAAGTCAAGTTTTCCGTTTGTCACCGGAACAATAATCTCATGTCCGATTATCAGGCTTTTGAGGTGGCTGTCGCCGTTTGTTTCCCCTGTCATGTGGTGTTTGTAGTTAATATTAAATGGCGCAAGCTCTTCTAACCATTTATCTATGTCTGAAATAAGTCCGTTTTCTGCATCGTTGACATAAACGCCTGCTGTTATATGCATAGCGGATACAAGAACCATACCTTCTTTTATTCCGCTTTCATCAACAGCGTCCTGAACTTCGTCAGTTATGTTTATATAATCTCTATGTTTTGTTGTATTGAACCACAAATATTTTGTATGAAATTTCATGTTATTCTCCTTTTTTTCTATTGTAACAGTTTCTTAATCTATCGGTCAAAATACTAAAGTTTTTTGTTGATGTATCCGAAAAGAATATTATGAGGGATATTTTATTTTTTTAAGGAAATACATGATGGATAAGAATTTTTATAATGATGATTCATACAAGGAAGAAATGAAGCATCTTATTCGGGACATAAATCAATATGAAGAAGGCAGCGATTTGTTGATAGAAACTTTCAAATCTATGTTTTTGAGTCTTTCTACCAATAACTGACACGCAGCCTTTTCCAAAATCAATTCTTTTGTATTTTTTTGTTTATAAGAGGACAGATAACTATGCCTGATTTATATATATATTTTGTGTCTGTATTTTTGAAGCTGCAGCCGATGCCTGTTGTTGTGACTTCTTTTTAATAATTTTGCTCACAAAAAAAAAAACACTCTTTATAGAGTGTCTTTTTGCGGTTTTTTTTATTTAAATTATTCTTCGCTGTCTTCGTCTATCAGCGGAATTTTGTTTACTGCAACGATTGTATCATCATCCATCATTGCCTGAACTTTTACACCTGTTGCAGGTCTTCCCTGTCTTGAGATGTTGCCGGCTTTTTGTCTGTTGACAACTCCGTTAGCTGAAACAATCATTATTTCATCATTTTCATCTACGATAGCAAGAGTTGTCAGTCTGCTTGATGATTTTTTGAACTTCGTTGCAATAAGCCCCATACCGCCTCTGTTTTGAGTTCTGAATTCTGAAAGCGGAGTTCTCTTTCCGTAGCCGTCAGTTGTTACAACAAGCAGGTCAGCGTCATAGTTCTTCGGAACGATGTCACAGCCGACAATTGTGTCATCAGCACGGAGTTTCATTGATATTACCCCTCTTGCTGTACGACCGAGCGGTCTTAAGTCTGAGATGGCAAATCTGATAGCCATACCATGGCTTGTTCCGATGATGATTTCATCGTTATTGTTTGCCTGTTTGACCCAGCAGAGAGTGTCATCTTCATTGAGGTCTATTGCGATAATTCCGTTCTTTCTAATTGATTCGAAGTTGTTCAATCCGATTCGTTTTATGAAACCTTTTTTGGTTAACATAATCAGATTTTTGCTTTCTTCAAATTTGCTTACGGGAACTATAGCTGTGATTGACTCACCCTGATTGAGCGGAAGCAGGTTGATTATAGGCAAACCTTTTGCTGCTCTTCCACCTTCTGGGAAGTCATAAACATTCAGGCTGTAAACTGTTCCCTTCGAGCTGAAGAAGAGAACTTTGTCATGCATCATAGCTGTAAAGAACTGGTCGACATCATCGTTATCTTTTGTTTTTATACCGCCTTTACCTTTTGTTGCACGATTTTGTCTTTCGAATGTATCGAGAGATATTCTCTTTATGTATCCCTGACGTGTCATGAATACAGCCATCGGAATATTCGGAGTTAAATCTTCGATGCTCAGTTCGTCATGGTGAGGAATAATTTTGGTTCTTCTTTCATCACCGTATTTTTCTTTATCTTCGAGAAGTTCTTTTTTGATGATTGCAAGAACTTTGTTTCTGTCTGCGAGAATTTCTTCATATTCTGCAATTTTGATTTTCAGGTCTTGATATTCGGCATTGATTTTTTCTTGTTCAAGTCCTGTCAGTCTTCTCAATTGCATTTCGAGAATAGCGTTTGCCTGATCGGTATCAAGACCGAAGCGTGTAATCAATCCCTGGCGTGCTTCATCTGTTGTTTTTGATGTTTTAATGAGTTCGATTACTTCATCAAGGCTGCCTAGAGCAATAATCAAACCTGCTAAGATGTGAGCTCTTGCTTTTGCTTTTTTGAGTTCGAAGATTGTTCTTTTGGTGATGATGTCGACTCTGTGTTCGATAAACTCGCTCAATACCTGTTTTATGTTTAGAAGCCTTGGCTGGTTGCCGACAAGAGCGAGCATATTCACCCCAAATGTTGTCTGCATTTGTGTTTGTTTGAACAGATTATTTTTGACAACTTCCGGTTTTGCATCACGCTTGAGCTCGATGACCACTCTCATTCCGTCACGGTCTGATTCATCACGGATATCTGAGATGCCGTCGATTTTTTTATCTCTTACGAGTTCTGCTATTTTTTCTATCAAACTTGCCTTGTTTACCTGATAAGGAAGTTCTGTGATTACAATAGCCATACGGGATTGACGTCCTGCACCGCCTGCTATTTCCTCGAATTCTGAAACAGCTTTCATAAGTATGCTGCCTCGTCCTGTTTCGTAGGCTTGTTTTATTCCGTCCAGTCCTGATATTGTGGCTGCAGTCGGGAAGTCAGGCCCTTTGATATATTGCATAATTTCAGGAATAGTCAACTCAGGGTTGTCTATCAATGCGATAGTACCGTCTACAACTTCTGATAAGTTATGAGGAGGTATATTTGTTGCCATACCGACGGCGATACCGCTTACACCATTCAGCAAAAGCATAGGAAGTCTTACAGGTAATACTGACGGTTCTTCGAGGCTGCCGTCAAAGTTTGGAATGAATGTAACTGTTTCTGAATCAATATCAGCGAGCATTGTTGTTGTAATCGGAGCCATTTTTGCTTCCGTATAACGCATAGCTGCTGCGCTGTCACCATCTACGCTTCCGAAGTTTCCATGTCCGTCGATTGTCTGATAACGTGTAGAGAAGTCCTGTGCCATTCTGACAAGAGCTTCATACACTGCTAAATCACCGTGAGGGTGATATTTACCGAGTACTTCACCGACGATACGTGCGCATTTCTTGAACGGTTTATCAGGGGTCATTCCTAATTCGTTCATTGCAAATAAAATACGTCTGTGAACAGGTTTCAAACCGTCACGTACATCAGGAAGTGCACGTCCTACTATTACTGACATTGCATAATCTATATAACAACGCTTCATCTCATCGCGTATGTTTACGGGGATAATTTTTCCGTCTCCGAAAATACTTTGTTGGCTCATTTCTTCCCTTTCAAAAATCCTCAATCATAATACAATCATAGCATAAACAGGGTTTTTGGGCTAAAATTTAAAGATTTATTTACCGATACAGAAGTTATCGAAGATGTTGTTCAAAATTTCGTCGGTGATTACCTCTCCTGTTATTTCATCGAGGGCGAGGAGAGCTGATTTTATGTCTATTGAGATTAAATCTTGCAGTTCTTCTTTTTTGGTCGCCTCAAGAGCAATTTCCAGACTGTTTTTTGCTGATTTAAGGCATTCATATTGACGGATGTTTATTGAAAAATCGCAGTTATCAGAGTCGTTCTTGTTGAGTATTTTTTCTTCGATTTTTTTCTTAAGCTCGTCAATTCCTTGTTTTGTTATTGAGGAGAATATCACGGTATTTTCAAGTTCAGGTTTTTTATTTGTTAAATCAGATTTTGAGGCAGCGATGATGTGAGTTTTGGTTTTTATATCCTGATATATTTTTTTATCATCATCTTTCATCCCTTGCGTCAGGTCATAGACAAAGATGATGATATCAGAGTCTTCGATGTATTTTTTTGAGATATCTATGCCTATTGATTCGACGTAGGTTTCATTTGAGATGTTATCGAGTTCTCTTATGCCTGCTGTATCTATAAGTGTTGTCGGAACGCCTGCTATGTCAATTGTTTCTTCTATTGCATCTCTTGTTGTTCCTGCGATGTTTGTGACTATTGCACGGTTTATATCAAGCAGGCTGTTGAAGAGTGATGATTTCCCGGCATTAGGTTTTCCTGCGATTGTGACTTTGATACCCTGACGCATCATATTCGAGTTTGAAAATGTGGCAATAGCTCTGTTGAGTTTTGCGATAATTTTTTCGAGTTCTGTTTCTATAAATTCATAAGGCGGTTCTGTAACGTCTTCAGGAAAATCTATTGCTGCGGTAATTTTTGAGAGGAGGTCAAAAGTTTCCTGTTTTATCTCAGCTATGTACTGTGAGAGGCGGCCTGATAGGTTGTTTGCTGAGAGCCCCGAGAATATATCCGTTTTTGAGTGAATAAGGTCGAGAACGGCTTCTGCCTGGCTGAGGTCAAGTTTCTGGTTGAGAAATGCACGTTTCGTAAATTCTCCTCTTTCTGCGAGTCTTGCGCCTTTTGCTATTGTGAGGTTCAGAATTTTTCGGACGACATTCAATCCGCCGTGGCAGTGGATTTCGGCAATATCCTCGCCTGTATAGCTGTTTGGTGACTTGAAATAGAGTACAATAACCTCATCAACAGGATGCCCTGCTTCTACAATCCACCCGTGGTGCACTCTCATGGGATGGAGGGTTATCGGAGTTTTTTCTTTCGGATTTTTTGAGAATATTTCTCCGATAATTCTGGTGCAGTCGCTGCCGCTTAGTCTAATAATACCAACACCGCCTGTTCCAAGCGGTGTTGATATTGCTGTTATAGTATCGTAGAGATTTGTCATTTTATTTTTTATCCACAACTTCTGCGTCTATGACTCCGTTTGAAGGAGTTTGAGGCATTTCTTTTTCAAGCTGTTTATTAATTACCATTGTTTGCAGGAGCTGGATTATATTGCTTGTAACGAGGTAGAGCATAACACCAGCAGGGATGGGAATAAAGACGAACATCCCCGTTACCATAATCGGCATGATTTTCCCGAGAGATTTTTGCATTGCAGCCTGAGCTTCATCCATTGGTGCTGATTGTGATTTCATCATTACTTTTTGAGAGATATACATTGTCACACCAAATAGAAGGATAAGCAGAAGGACGTCCATATTTGTCTTTTTCTCTGATTTGACAGTGTTGGCTGATGATGTAAGGATAGTTCCGTTTCTGTCAAATTTCAGTTTTTCGACTTCTTTTGTTGAGTTGTTGATAACGTTAACTTCTGCTGATTTGATTTTATCGAGTTCGCTGAATTTGAGTTTGAGGTTATCGAGGGATATTTTCAAATCGACAGAGTCGCCCGGGGTTAGCTCGCCTTGTATTTCGATAGCTTTTCTAGGGTTTGTGACTTTGACAGTTGCTGTTTCCCCATCCTTATAGGTTGCTGTGACTGTTTTATCAGAGGAGAAAGTGTCAAATTTTGACACCCCGAATGTTCCGTCGTTTGGAGTGCTTGCCTGACTTTGCAGGGTAGCATCGAGTCTTTTTATGAAAAGGAATGATGAATCTCCTGCAACCTGAACAAATTGAGGGCTCATCAGCGCTGTATATAACAGGATAAATATCGGCATCTGAAGCAGAAGAGGAAGACATCCGCCCATCGGGTTAAATTTGTTTTCCTTGTAGAATTCCATCATTTTTGTCTGCATCATCTGCGGATTATTTTTGTATTTTGTTTGAATATCTTTGATTTTTGGAGTAAGCGCCTGCATTTTTTTCATTGAACGCTGTTGAGATATATTCAGCGGGTGCATGGCAAGTTTGACGATTATGGTCAACAGGATAATCCCGAGTCCGAAACCTCCCGAAAAATTGCTCAAAGTTTTTAGTGCGCTTATTGTTAATGCTGTAAAATCCACTCTTTTTTCCTCTTGGTAGTTCTCTTACTTTTTATTTTTTAATTTTAACTTAAACATAGGTATTTGAAAAATTTTTACTTCAACGGGTCAAAACCGCCTTCATGAAACGGATGGCATTTTGATATTCTTTTTATTCCGAGCCATATCCCCTTGATTATGCCGTATTTTTCGATTGCCTGCTTTGTATATTCTGAGCAGGTAGGAACAAACCGGCATGTTTTCGGGGTAAATTTTGAGAAAAATTGATATATTTTTATCAGTGTTATAAAAAATTTTTTAAGCATATCAGAATTTTTTTTCTGCCTTTTCAATCAGCTGTTCAATACTATTGTAAACTTCATGAAAGTTTGAATCCAGTGCTTTTGCTCTTGCTTGAAAGATAAGCGAGGTCCATTTCAGGTCTTTATTTTTCAGCATAAGTCTTGAGGCTTCTCTTGCAAGTCTTTTGATTTTGTTTCTTTTGACTGCACGTTTGTGAATTTTTTTACTTACGACAAAGCCTATTTTTGTTTTTTCATTTTCTGTTTTTTCTTTGCCCGCATACAAAACAAAAAGTGCATCTGCAACCGTGTGTTTGAGGTGATATGTTGCTTTGAATGCACTGTATTTGTTAAGTCTGTTTTCTTTAGGTAACAAAATTATACCCTGATGAAGAGTCTAAGCTCTTTTCTTTGCTGTGATAGCTACTTTGTGACGGCCTTTAGCTCTTCTGCGGTTGATAACCTCCTGTCCGCCCGGAGTAGCCATTCTTGCTCTGAAACCGCTGACTTTTTGTCTTTTTCTTTTTGTTCCTTCGAGTGTGCGTTTCATTATATTAATCTCCTATTATTAGTTATTTAGCATGTTCATCCATATTAAAAAAGAAATAGTTCAGAGTCAAGATATAAGACATTTTGAATTTGATATACCTTAATAAAGTGATATAATCATTGAATATAAATCAGATAAAGAGGGAAAATCGATGAGTATAAATAAAATAGGTTTTGTCGGTGCAGGCAAGATGGGCGGAGCTATTTTGAAGGCGATTATTGATAAGGGAGTTGTTGCTCCGGAAAATGTCCTTGTTTATGAACCAAATGAGTCTGTATGTTCGGAATTAGTGAAGGATTATGGGGTTAAAGCTGTCAGCAGCAACTCAGAGCTTGCGTCATCTGTTGATATGCTTGTTCTTGCAACAAAACCTTATTTGATAGATAAAGTGTTGAAAGAGTTACGCCCTGCATTGAAGTCAGAAACTCTTATTTTATCAATTGCAGCAGGGGTAACAATTTCGCATATAGAGAGTATTGTTGACTCAGAAAATCCTGTAGTGCGGGCTATTCCGAATACTCCTCTTCTTGTCGGCGAAGGCATGACAGCAATTTCCAGAGGTAAAGCCGTGTCTGATGAGCAGATGGAGTTTGTGAAGAGTATGTTTTCTGCAACAGGAAAGTGTATTGTAGCAGATGAAAGTCTTATTAACATAATAACAGCTGTATCAAGCAGCGGACCTGCTTTCATGTATTCGATTATTGATGCTTTTGCAGAGGGCGGTGTCAAATACGGTCTTACCAAACAGATGGCGTTAGAACTTGCTGCTCAGACAGCTATCGGTTCAGCAAAGATGATTTTGGAAAGCGGAAAACATCCGATGCAGCTGAGAGATGAGGTTACTACCCCCGGTGGATGTACCATTGAGGGTAATGTAACTCTTGAGAAGCATGGTGTTCAGTATGCTTTGGTTGAGACGATAGAGAACACTTATAAAAAGCTGCTTTGATTTTTATGTTCTGCAGAGAAAAAGTATGTTAATGAAGGCACTTTGTTGTAAACAGAGTGGTGTTTTCTTGTATTCATTTTGATTATTGGAGATTTTTGCAGGCAATAAACAAAGAAAAACCGGCTTTTTGAGCCGGTGTAATGTGTTGTAAAATTTCTCTGTTAGGTTAAGTATGTGGTGTGTGGTAGTTCCTCTCTATTCGTTTGTTTCTCTCTTGTGTAGACTTTAGATGTGGTGTTCTCTCTTTTGTGGTTTTGTTTTCCTCTCTATGTATATATAAAAACAGCCGGACATAAAAAAGTGCTAAAAAATATTCAAGAAATATATATTATTGAAATATTTCTTAATAATTATGTTTAAGAATATTATTTTGTGGCAGAGGCTGTTTATTCAGGCTTTTCAAAATTTTTGAATATATCCAAAAATTCTTGAGGTGCTGCTTCTGCAAAGATTTTCAAGGCTTCGAAGTTGTAATTCTTGACTGCTTTTATAACCGGATTATCATGCGGTTTTTTAGGATATCCCAAACTCTCATATTTTTTGAGCAGAGTTTGTTTGAATTCTTCAGGCGCTGTTTTTGCCATTATTTCAAGAGCCCGGGTATTGTTTTCTTTGACAGCTATATGAACAGGGGTCACTCCATATCCGTATCCATCCTGCATTGTAAGCGCTTTTGCAAATTCTTGAGGTGTTTTTTCTGCCAGAAATTTGAGAGCATTTTTTCTCAAGGTTGAGTCTGCTGTGATGTGGACAAGTGTTCTGTCATATTCATATTTATCCGTTACGGCTTCAGAAAATATCTCGGGTTCTGCATCTTTTATTATTTGGAGAGCCTCGGTGTTGTCTCCGTCAGCTGCATAAAAAATCGGAGAAGTTGATTTTGCTTTGTTTTTTATAAGAAGCTCTTTGAATTCATCAGGGTTTGACTCGACGATAAATTTGAGAGCTTTATTGTTTTTGTCATCTATAGCTTTATGCACAAGAGTAGAACCGTAGGCATCAAGTCCTTCGGTGAAAATTTCTTTTGAAAATATCTCAGGTGCGGTATCTCTTATTATTCGGAGGGATTCAGGGTTATCTCTTGATACAGCGAGGTAAATAGGAGATAAGGTGTTTCTTGCCTTCATATCCAGAGTTTTTTTAAACTCATCGGGGGCTGTTTCCGCTATGAACTTGAGCGCTTCGGTATTGTTCCTTGAAACGGCAGTGTGTACCGGAGTGTAACCTGTTTGAGGGTCTTCAGGAGTTAAAATCAGTTTTGCAAAGGCTTTCGGATTTTTATTTTCGAGTTGTTTGAGATATTCCATGTCGTATTTTCTTATGGCAGAGAAGATTGCTTCTTTTTGTTCTTTTTTGCCAAAAGAAAGATTAACAAACTGATGCATCTGCTCAAGAGAAGGAGTTAAGGCAGGCTGAGTTTGAGTCTGCGCAGGCTGATAGCTGTGTTTTTTAGGTGCAGAAAACAGTTGAGTGTTATATTTAAATCCGATAGAGTTTATACGTGAGATGTTCATATTTGCCCCCTTATTTTTGCATATAGTGCTTAAAGTTCGAGAAGCTTTAAATATGACAGATTGAGAAATGAGGGGTAATAAAATTTAACAAATAGCTTATTCTAGAGGGAGAGATGTGTTTGCTAATTGCGGTTTCGTACTTTTATCTGTATGGAAATAGACTCTCCTCTTTGGAAAGATGCTGAAACGAGAAAAGGAAATAAAATATAACAGACTCTTCGCTTACGCTCAGAGTGACTGTTCAGGTCATCCTGCAAACTGTTTGGCGTTGAGGCAAAGCCGAAACGGAACAAACAGAGTCCTCGAAGAGGAAGGGAGCGCAGCGACCGCACCCTCAGGGTGTCCTCATATGTACGGCTAATGCCTACATCTGAGGCAAGAATCTCAAACAATGTCTCAAAATAAAAAAAAACCGACCTTTTGTGGTCGGTGTGAAGTCTTTTATAACTC
>ERZ1643249.322-NODE-322-length-58214-cov-67.258670_pt1 | contig 58214 bp, 55 predicted proteins | sample MGYA00579263_ERZ1643249 | MGnify/ENA primary metagenome ERZ1643249 (study PRJEB29033, sample SAMEA4952264) | chicken gut metagenome | biome: Broiler Chicken; feature: Gastrointestinal Tract; material: Caecum | place: Ireland | collected 2018 | study: Broiler...
TTAAGACACCGCCCTTTCACGGCGGTAACACGGGTTCAAATCCCGTTGGAGTCATCTTTTTGTTACTAGTTGAATATACTATATCATGTGGCGCCGTAGCCAAGTGGTAAGGCATGGGACTGCAACTCCCTGATCACCAGTTCAAATCTGGTCGGCGCCTTCGAGACATTTTATAAATGCACTCATTATATATTGTCGCGGGGTGGAGCAGTCTGGTAGCTCGTCGGGCTCATAACCCGAAGGTCGTTGGTTCAAATCCGGCCCCCGCAATTTCTAAGATTTTGATTTATATCAAAGTCTTTTTTTGTTTCGGGAGAATTCTGCTTTGCAGGATTCTTTCTTTTTTATAAAAATCTGCATTTTCATGCAATAAAAAAGCAGGGTCCGACGTTATTTTATTGAAAACAAATAAAATGAATTTTTATTCAATAATCAGGAGGTCGAACAATGAAAAAAATCAGAATTTTAATTCTTTTATCAGCCGTGCTTATCCTGGCAGGCTGTGGAAATGGAGGTTCAGCCGCATCATCAGATACAGCAGTATCTTCTGAAACCAGCAGTCAGGATACTTCCGCACAGACAGCAGATCAGTCCCAGGCTGCAGAACCACAGCAGGGTGAGAACACATCTGCTCAGGCAGAAATCAGTAAAGAACAGGCGCTGGAGACAGCGCTGAAAGATGCGGAGGTATCTTCAGATCAGGCATATAATATAAAGATAGAAACCGATGGGGATAACAGTATTCCAATCTACGACATTGAATTTGAGACGGATTATGGTGATTATGACTATGAGATTGCCATCCATGGCGGAAAAATCGTGGGAGCCGACTATGAAGTAGAAGAAGAATGGGTTCGTCAGCAGAACGGTCAGGCTGTTACGACAGAAGAAGCAAAAAATATTGTGGCAGATAAAGTATCTGGAGTTTCTGCGGATGAGATTCAGGTCCAGGAGGAATCAGAAGATGGAGAAAAACGCTATGAAGGGCGGCTGCAGTATGATTCCATAGTATATGAGTTCGAGATGGATGCGGCGACAGGGATTATTTTTGACTGGAATGCGGATCTGAGAATGTAGAGAATAGTGAAAATAAGGAAAGAGCAGTCTGGAAAATAAGACTGCTCTTTTTTAGAAGTAGTATAAAATTATTCAAAATCAAGCATTGTTTTGCCTTCGCCGCAGCATCCTTCAAAATCATGGATGAAATCTTTTACTGCAGTTTCAGCGACACCATTGAATGCAAGAGCTTTTAATGTATCCGGGTTTACTGTAACGGAACCGATTCCGAATTTGCCCATTTCCAGAACCTGCTGTGAGTTCTTAAAGGAAGCTCCCAGAACCTCAGCTTCATATCCTGCAGATTTTACCATTGTATGAATGTCTTTGGCAATCTGAACACCATCATATCCGAGATTGTCCAGACGGTTTACATAAGGAGCCAGGAATTTTGCTCCGGCTTTTGCTGCCATAAAAGCCGGCAGAACGCCGTAAATAGCGGTGGCCGTCACATTGATGCCTTCTTTGCTTAAAATGGAAATGGCCTTCAGACCATTTGCTGTAACTGGTACTTTAATATATGTATTCTCGCCCAGAACAGAAACCATATGTTTTGCTTCTTTTACCATATCATCAGCTTCTGTTGAAAGAACCTGGGCATGAAGCATGGCATCAGAAGGAATCAGAGCACGGATCTTTTTTAACTGATCCATAGGATTTGGATTTCCTGTTTTGCTTAAGATGGTCGGATTGGTTGTAACCCCATCATAAGGATACATATTATAAAGTTCCTCAATTTTTGTTAAATCTGCGTCATCAATTAAAATTAACATAAAATAGTCCTCCTGTAAGTTATTATAAAAATCAGCAATTTGATATATAATACATAAAATTTCCTTTGTTCAGAAATTTTGTGTATGATTACAGTTCTAAATCTCCAATGACATCTAAAACTTCCTGTTTTGTTTTTGCATTGCGGAGTTTTTCGATATTTTCTTCCTCACAGATTACTTCAGCTAATTTCATAAGGATATCAAGATGTGTTCCATCTTTTCCGGCAACTCCCATAATAATATAAGCAGGTTCATCGCCATACATAACGCCGTCCGGGCACTGAACGAAAGAAATTCCTGATTTTTTGATATATTTTTCTGATCCATCGATGCCGTGAGGAATTGCCACATTATTTCCGATATAAGTAGAAATGACCTCTTCACGCTGATGCATGCAGGAAATATACTGTTCGTCCACATAACCCTGCTCATAGAGAATTCTGCCGGCTTTTTCAATCGCATCCGGTTTGTCGCGTAAAGATACATTTAATACGATATTGTTTTCATTAAAAATCTCATTCATAATAATCTCCTTTTTTGTTTAAAGCATCTAATCGTTTTCTTGTTTCTTCTTTTTCTTTTTCGTTCAGCAATGGTGATACACATAAATACTTGTCCTCGTCCAGGTCCAAAGGAACAGTTGAGATAATAAAATCGTAATCATCCAGATTTTCATCGTGCAGCTTATGAAGGGAAATGATCTTTTTTACATCAATTTCCGTAAACTCCCGCTCAAGGCGGCTGCGAAGCATCTTGGAAGAGCCAATGCCGCTGGAGCAGACGACGAGAACAGAGATGGATTTCTGACTTAAATAGTCCATGGAAGCGATGAAATAAATCACAATATAGCCGATTTCATCTTCCGGGACATTGACAGCCTGAAAAATATCCAGAAAACTCTGTTTTACGATTTCATATAATTTGGGGTTTGACTGATATACCTCTTCCAGCATAGGGTTGGTTACATTGATGCCGTTTTGGATTCGTTCCATTGCCATATTAACATGAAGCATCAGATTTTCTGCCAGATTTTTATCCTGACTGAATGGAACATGCAGTTTGGATTCAATTTCTCCAATCAGACGGCTGATATTATCAAGAAGCTGAAGTGCGGAAGCGGGATGATTTACCTGATAATGAGTGCGTCCTACGTATAAATTGATGATCCAGTGAAAATAGGATTCTTCATTCTTATATAATATGATATCAAACTTCTTTTTTAAAATCGAGAGGATATCTTCCTGGAAATCAGATTCTGTGGCGGGTACATTGAGATTCAGTTTTAATGGGTCTGACTCACTTCCCATATCACTAACCAATGGGTGCCGCCGGATAAAAATTCCAATGAGAAGCAGAAATTCCTGAAGTTCGCTGTCTGAAATATTCAGATGACGTTTGTGGATCACCGGCTGGACAGCTTCATATAAAATCCTCAAAGATTTTTCACAGTCAAATTTTTGGAGGAGAGAGATAAAAGGATTTTGTTTATACTTCTCATCTTTCAGCCAGTCGAAAAAATTGTCAGGCGATATATTCTGCAAGATGATATTGATAAACAGATGCCGTTTGGGAATTTCCTTTCCAATCAGCCGTACACCCTCACTCTTTTTTGTCTCAAAATCAACATTGTGTGTATGGATTTTTTCTTTAACAGAAGAAAAATCATTTCGGATTGTCTGAGAAGAAGTATTCAGATCGATTGCCAGAGACTGGGTTTTTACATATCCGTCTGCATTCAGGAGAATCAGAATGATCATATCAACCCGTTCTTTTGCGGTATAATTTTGTTCTGTTTTTATTCCTTCAAAGGCTGTATTCAGCCGTTTAATATTATAAAGAGATCCAAAAATCATCATGCCCCTGCCAGATGAATGATCCAAAGTCAGGCCAAAAGACTCGATGATTTTGGTGACTTCCGGCATCTGACGATAAATCGTTCGTTCCGTAACCTGGAGTTCTTTTGCAAGATCCGATACAGTTAGAGGACCGGCTGCATTCATTAAATATTCGATTATTTCTTTAGAGCGATCTGAAATCAGCATGATTCGCCTCTTCTTTCTTCTGTGTTTTAAATAGTTGCTCCCCTGAGATCTGATTGAACTTCCTCAATACAGTTTATAATAGAATTCAAGGATTCATTATTTTGTTCGATAAAATGATAAAAATGCATGACTCGGTCAAACAGCGGTTCATTTTTATGAATCTGACATTCCTGTTCAAGAAAATCTCCCGTCTGATCACTGCCAAGAAAGTAAAGTCCCAGAGCAATGGCAAATGAAAGATAAACAGGTTCAATCTGCTGTTGTTCGCAGCTTCTGGCAGATCCTACCAGACGATCGGTCGGACCTAATTTCCGGACCGGATCCCTTGTCACCCGTTCTACGGTATCCTTAAGATAAGGATTGCGGAAACGGAAAAGAAGGTCATCGATGTGAAACTGCAGCTGCGCGAAATCAATATGGTATTTTCGGGACAGCATCATAGCGCTTTCTGTCATACAGCCCTGTACGATTTTTCGAATGTAAATATTCCCGGCAGCTTCATCAATGTAAGTCAGGTGAAGCAGTTTTCCAAGAAATGCAGTTGTTACATGAGCCATGTTGTGAATATATAGTTTGCGTTCCAGATAATAGTGAAACGGTGTGTAAGGTACGATTTTTTTATAATCAGGAATCGCATTTTTAAATGCCGCGCTGTCCACTGGAAGATAATCATAGGCTTCCACCCGGACGGCCAGAGGGTGATGGATATCTGAATCAATATCCGGACTTGGAGGAGGAACCATTCTTCCAATAGAGGTTTCCACAAGTCCCAGACGGGATTCCATAATCGGATGATAGGATTCCGGAAGAGCCTGGAGAAGCCAGTTCCTTAATAAAACATCCGCATCCATGAGATTTTCACAGATGAGAAGATCCAATGCGTTTTCGGAATCTGCATCCCAGCGTTTGATCAGACCTTTGGCAATGATCGGAGCAATCTTTTCGAGAACGGAAGCTCCTACAGCAGTGGCAAGAAGATCTGCATCTGCAATCTCATCACGCACTGCGTCCAGGTCATTTCCGTTAACTGCCCGTATGTTTTTGATCCAGTGGATTTCCTGATCTTTTTTCATGATGATTTGTGGATAAGTTTTTTCTTTATTGATTGTATCAACGAGCTGTTCGTTGACATCAATGAATACGACCTCGTAGCCGATTTCGGATAATAATGCGCCAATGAAGCCACGGCCAATGCTTCCTGCGCCATACATAATTGCTTTCATAGATGCCTTCCTTTTTGATAGTAGAATCAAAGACTAAGAATCTAAGACTCTTAGTCTTTGATGGTTATGTATTTTATTGTTCGTTTTTTAATCTTTCTACCAGCTGATCATATTCTGGAGCTTTTAAGTAGTTAGAGATGGATAAGTGCTGCTTATTTGGCTGAGCAGCTTTTGCGGTACCTGTCAGTTCTACATGGGTGATGACAAGGTCTGCATCATCCGGAATTCTTGAGATCGCGGTATTGATGACTTCGATTGGAAGACCAGCCGCCTTTACTTTTTTCTTCAATGCTGCGGCGGACATTGCGGAAGATCCCATTCCAGCGTCACATGCTACAACAATTTTTTTGATATTAGATACGTCAATTCCGTCAACACCGAGGCTTGTGTCATTTGTTTTGGAAGCATCGGAAGATTCCTCAGATGCAGAACTTCCCATGGCTTCTTTTGGAATAACAGATTCCCCAAGAGATGTATCTCCGCCTTTTGCAACCATTCGTTTTACGAAGAATGCGTTGACTACAAAGGATACAACACAAGAGAGAATAACACTTAAGATGACTCCAAGCATACAGTTTTTCGGTGATAATGCAAGGACAGAGAAGATACTTCCAGGGGATGGTGTGGCAACAGTACCAACATCAAGAACCGTCAGTGTTCCTGTTCCAACGATACCTCCGGCAATCATACCGATAATAGTAAGAGGGTTGGACAATACATATGGGAAGTATACTTCATGGATACCGCCGAAGAAATGAATCAGGATCATTCCAGGAGCAGCATCTTTCATTTCACCTTTTCCAAAGAACCAGTAAGCAAGTAACAATCCAAGACCTGCGCCAGGGTTAGGAACCAGCATAAACAGGGCAGAATGTCCAAGTGTTTTTACCTGTTCGTAACCGATTGGTCCGAAAATACCATGATCCAGAGCATTATTCAGGAATAATACTTTTGCAGGTTCTACAAAGATTGCAGATAATGGCAGTGCGTTGTGTGCAACGATCCAGTTAACACCGTTTGTCAAAACAGAGGTTACAGTTTCCATAACCGGACCGAATACGAGCATGGCGATACAGCAAAGAATCGCACCGATGATACCTAAAGAGAAGTTGTTAACGATCATTTCAAATCCACTTGGGATTTTTCCGTCAACAGCCTGATCGAATTTCTTGATGACCCATCCAGAAAGAGGACCAAGAATCATAGCTGCCAGGAACATAGGTGTTCCGTCAACAGCAACGATTGCACCCATAGTAACGAGAGCACCAATAACGCCTCCCCGGTCGCCGCCAGTCATTTTACCACCAGTATGTCCAATTAAGATCGGAAGCAGGGAATTCAAAATAGGTGTGATCAAAAGTGCCAGTTTTGCGTTTGGCGTCCATCCTGTTTCAAGGAAGAATGCAGTGATCAATCCAAAACCGATGAAGGCTCCGATATTTGGAATAACCATTCCGGCAAGGAAGGCTCCAAATTTTTGGAGTTTTTGTGATACAGTAGTTTTTTCTTCTGCCATATTATAATTCTCCTTTTTCAAAATAATTCTCATTGATTACATCGATGATTTCCTGTTTCGAAGAAGGATTGAGGAGCCGGATGCGCTTCTCCGGTTCCAGAAGGATGTCCGTAATCTGCATTAATTCCTGCAGCGGATCTTCTTCTTTGCTGGAAATTCCAATGACAAAAGAAACTCTGTGTCCAAGATATGAAAACCCTTTTGGGATAAAAACGATGCTAATTCCGGGACGAAGCACGCAGGACAAAGTATCTTGTGTACCGTGAGGAATCATGACGCCATAGTCCAGATAAGTTGGATGTTCTTTCTCTCTGTTCAGCATGCCGTCAATGTAATCCCTGGTAATGTACTGATTCTCAAGAAGAAGATTCCCAGCCTGCCGGATTGCTTCTTCTGCCGTTTGACATGAAAAGTCCAGACATATTAAATTAAGAAAATCATCAGATAGAAGTTTGCTGGCCATGCGCCCTCCTTACTCTTGCTTGTATAAACGTTTATCATGTTTATATCATACCCCAGGGATTGTACAGGAATCAATGCACACTAATGACATTTTTTTCAGACGACCCAGTGACAAAATTTTGTTTCATATCTGAGACAAAACAATTGATACAAATAAAAAAATTTTGAATGGAGAGAAAAACAGACTTAATGTCTGCATTTTCCAGTGGAATTACGGACAATCAGTTCCGGTTCGTATTCCATCCGCATAATATAGTGGCGTTTGGAAGAATTATCTTTTTGTGCATTCTTTTTATAAATGATATCTACAGCCTCCTGTCCTTTGAAAATAGATGCGTGTTCGATCGTTGTCAGAGAAATCTGCGGCATAGCCGATAAAGCAATGTTGTCGAAACCACATACAGAATAATCTGCAGGAATCCGATATCCGTAATCGGAAATGGCTGCCATAATTCCGAAGGCTGTCATATCGTTATTTCCAACGAAGGCAGTAGACAAAGTATGTTCATCCAAAGCTTCTGCGGCAAGGTCATATCCGTTTTGATATTCTGAATTGTCAGAAGAATATCTTCCATAAGCCGCCAGAGTCGGAGATTTGACCTCGATATTGTCAGGATCCAGGCCGTGATCTCGAAAGCAGGACTTTAATCCTCTCAGACGATGGATTCGCCCTATTTCCTTTGGCCGGATTGGGGTGGACACATAAGTAATATGCGTATGACCCAGTGAAATCAGATGTTCTGCAATAATATATCCGGGTTTTTTGCTGTCAAGTTCTACAGAATCAAAACGGCATGCTTCCGGCTTATCGCCGATGGAAACAACGGGGACCTGCTTGGACAGGGCATTGGCTTCGGCGATCTTGGAAGGAGGATAAAGAGAGATGACTCCGGCCAGTTCAAATCCGGAGAGAAGATTGAAATAGAGTTCTTCTCTTGATACATCTCTTAAAGTAGAAATCGTGAAAACCGTATATCCATATTCCTGAGCCCGTTCTGTAATAGAATGAATGATCATGGAATAGTAGCCGTTGGAAAGGATAGGACAGATCACGATAATACTCCTGGAAAGAGCCGTTTCTTTTTTCTTAATGCCAGTCTGGGGCTTACGGTATCCCAGTTCCTGGGCAGCAGCCCGAACCTTATCCACGGTTTCTTTGGAGAATGATACATGGGGTTTCTTGCTTAAGATCATAGAAACGGTAGATTGGGAAACTCCAGTATATTCTGCGATATCTCTTGTTGTAACCTTATTTCTCTTTCCCATGTGGAAAACTCCTTTCTATAATGTTAAATCCCCAAAATGCAAATGAAAAGCCTTTGTAAAAATTTTGTTTTTTGGCATCCATGTGCAAAAATTCATGATTTATTTTGATTAATGCAAATTATTAATTGAAATAAAAGTTCGATTATTAATATTATATAAATGATTAATAGAGAATGCAAGGGTTTTCGCGGATGATGAAAAATGGAAGAAGCAGGTGCATTTTTTCGAAGGATTAATCAAAATCAATGATTAATTATAATTACTGCAAAACCGCATAAAATGGCGGTTTTATGAGTTTGACAGAGCAAAAAAATTGTGATTAGATTAGGTCAGAAAGCAACAAACGCAAGCGAAAACAGGAGGGTAAAACAGTGTATGATGTAGCAATTATCGGCGCGGGAATCACAGGCTGTTCTATAGCATATGAACTTGGAAAGTATCAGGTGAACGCGGTCGTGATCGAAAAAGAAAATGATGTATCTGTAGGAACAACAAAAGCAAACAGCGCAATCATCCATGGCGGATATGATCCAAAACCTGGAAGCAAAATGGCCAAATATAATATTAAGGGAAATCAGTATACAAAAGAATTATGTGAAAAACTGGATGTACCTTTTAAACAGATCGGAGCTTTGGTCGTAGCATTCAGCGAGGAAGAAAAAAAGACCATAGAAGAATTGAAAGAAAGAGGAATCCAGAATGGTGTTCCGGATATGGAAATCTGGGATCAGGAAAAACTCAGAAAAGAAGAGCCGAATGTTTCAGAAAAAGCACTGGCAGCATTGTACTCACCAAATGTAGGAATCGTAAGCCCTTGGGAGCTTGCCATTGCACTGGCAGAAGTATCAGTACAAAATGGTGTTGAATATAAACTGAATACAGAAGTAACCGGAATTCAGAAAACAGAAGAAGGATATCAGATTGAAACCAATCAGGGAACCGTAGAAGCAAAATATATCTGCAATGCAGCCGGTGTATTCGCAGACAAGGTCAATGAGATGGTGAATGAAAAGACGTTTGAGATTACACCAAATAAAGGTGAGTATTATTTGCTGGACAAGAGTCAGGGAAATCTGGTAAATCATGTTATTTTCCAATGTCCGAATGAGAAAGGAAAAGGAGTCTTGGTTGCTCCGACCGTTCACGGCAATCTGATCGTAGGACCGGATTCACAGCCAACCTCCGGCAATGATGTGTCTACAACGAGACAGGGTCTGGATTTTGTCCGCAATACCGCATTGAAATCTGTTCCTGGAATCAATTTCAGAGAGTCCATCCGTAACTTTGCCGGAGTCAGAGCAAGAACAAAAGAACATGATTTCCAGATTTATGAAGATAAGAAGAATAAGGGATTTATCAACATCGGAGGAATGGAATCTCCTGGATTGTCTTCTGCTACAGCTGTTGCTCTTGACATCGTAAAAATGTTAGGGGAATCCGGACTGGAACTGGAAGCAAAAAAAGAAATTGTAGATGAAAGAAAGATTGCGCGTTTCAGAGGTTTGAGCCATGAAGACAGAGCAAAACTTGTAGCTGAGAATCCGGCTTATGGAAAGATCATCTGCCGCTGTGAAACAGTAACGGAAGGAGAAATCATAAATGCGATCCACCGTCCGATTCCTGCAGTTTCCATTGATGCTGTAAAGAGAAGATGCAATGCAGGTATGGGAAGATGCCAGGGCGGTTTCTGCGGACCAAGAGTTCAGGAAATCATTGCAAGAGAATTAAACATTCCATTGGAAGATGTTCCTCAGGATCGTAAGGGAACAGATATTATTACAGGAGAAACCAAGGACGGAGGTGCCAGATAATGAAATATGATGTAATTGTAGTCGGCGGAGGTCCTGCGGGATTAGCGGCAGCAGTAGAAGCCAATAAAAACGGCGCAGAGAAAGTACTGGTTGTTGAGCGTGACCAGGAACTGGGCGGAATCTTAAACCAGTGCATCCATAATGGATTCGGACTCCATTATTTTAAGGAAGAATTAACAGGACCTGAATATGCAGGAAAATTTATTGATATGTTAGAGCAGACCAACATTGAGGTTATGCTGGATACGATGGTGCTTGACGTAGATGAAACGGAAAAATGCGTGCACGCCATGAATAAAAAGAATGGGTACATGAAACTGGAAGGGAAAGCCATCATCTTAAATATGGGATGCCGTGAGAGAACCAGAGGGGCCATTGCCATCCCTGGAGACCGTCCGGCTGGTGTATTTACAGCTGGTGCTGCACAAAGATATGTAAATATCGAAGGATACATGGTTGGAAAGAAAGTCCTGATTCTTGGATCCGGAGATATCGGCCTGATCATGGCACGAAGAATGAGTCTGGAAGGTGCCCAGGTCGTTGGATGTGTGGAGCTGTGCCCATACTCTAACGGACTGACCCGAAATATCGTACAGTGCCTCGAAGATTATAATATTCCGCTGTATCTGTCCCATACGATTACAGATATCCAGGGAGATAAACGTGTGGAGAAAGTTATCGTTCAGAAAGTGGATGAAAATAACCAGCCGATTCCTGGAACGGAGATTGAATTTGATGTTGATACGGTTCTTCTGTCTGTTGGACTGATTCCGGAAAATGAGCTGACAAGATCTGCGGGAATCGAGATGGATCCGGCAACCAGCGGTCCGGTCGTATTTGAAAATATGGAGACTTCCGCTGAAGGAATTTTTGCCAGTGGAAATGTAGTTCATGTGCATGACCTGGTAGACTTTGTAACAGCAGAAAGCCAGAAGGCAGGAAAGAGCGCTGCGGAGTATGTAAAGAATGGTGAAACAAAAGACCAGACCTATATTGATATAAAAAATGGAGATGGAGTAAACGGAATCGTACCTCAGAAAGTACGTCCATCCAATGTGGATAAGATGGTTGAAGTTATGTTCCGTGCCCGTAATGTCTACAAAGATGTACAGATCAAGGTAAAATCTGATGGAAAAGAATTAGCTTCCTTCAAGCGGGAACATATGGCCCCAGGTGAGATGGAGAAGATCGTAATTCCAAAGGCATTTTTAGATAAAGTGGAAAATGGTGAGATTACCGTGTCAGTAGAAAAGGTAGGTGCATAACATGACAGAGTTAATTTGTATTGTATGTCCGAAAGGATGCCATCTGAAAGTAGACGAAGAAAACGGATATAAGGTAACTGGAAACGGATGCCCAAGAGGAGCTGCTTACGGAGAGAAGGAACTGGTGAATCCTACCAGAGTCATTACTTCTACAGTGAAGGCAGAAGCAAAAACAGCCAGAAGAGTGCCGGTAAAAACCGCCGGAGATATTCCGAAAGGCAAGATTTATGATATTATGAAAGAGTTGGATAAGGTAACTGTCAAGGCACCAATACAGATTGGAGATGTGGTAATTCCTAATGTATTAGGTCTTGGTGTAGATATTGTTGCCTGCAAGAAGGTAACAGAATAACTTTAAATTCAGGAGGAAAAGAAATGAGCGTTATAACATTTGTATGTGCAGGTCAGATGAATTCTGCAATTACATTCCCAGCATTTGAGAACGGACATGAAGTACGTCTGGTAGGATCACCTCTGGACAGAGATATCATTGATGGATTAAGAAAAGATAATTTCCACATTACATTAAAAAGAACCCTGCATGACGGAATCAAATATTATCAGATTGAAGAACTGGAAGAAGCTTTAGAGGGCGCAGATCTGATTTTAGGAGGAGTCAGCAGTTTCGGACTGGACTGGTTCTGTGATGAAATTCTCCCGGTACTTCCGGAAGATGTTCCGCTGCTTACAGTCACAAAAGGTATGGTGGATTTAGAGGATGGAACCCTGGTTCCTTATCCACATATCTTTGCCCAGAGACAGCCGGAAGGAAAACACATTAATTTTAATGCTATCGGCGGACCATGCACCAGCTATGAGCTGGCAGACCACGACGACAGCCATGTAGCTTTCTGCGGAAATGACATGGAAACACTGAAATATATCAAATCCCTGCTGGCAACAGATTATTATCATATCAGCCTTTCTACCGATGTGGTTGGTGTTGAATGTGCAGTTGCAATGAAGAATGCCTATGCACTGGGCGTTTCTCTTGCCGTAGGACTGGCAGAAAAGAGAGATGGAAAGATCGGAGCAGTTCATTACAACTCTCAGGCAGCGTTGTTTGGACAGGGCGTAAAAGAAATGATCCATCTGCTGGATCTCATCCATGGAGGACCGGAAAATATCATCCATGGAGCGGGAGATTTATATGTAACCGTATTCGGCGGACGTACACGTAAGATTGGTACTCTGCTTGGTCGAGGACTTACCTTTGATCAGGCAATGGAAGAACTTCAGGGAGTGACTCTGGAATCTATTGTAATTGCCACACGTACGGCACGCGCTGTCCGCAAACTGGCAGAGAGAGGCATTGTTTCACTGGATGATTTCCCACTGCTGATGCATGTGGATGCAATCATCAACGAAGGCGCGGAAGTTAATATCCCATGGGAGAAATTTACGACGATTGTAGAAAAATAGAATCCTGAATAAGTTATTATAAAACAGCGGAGAAAATCCTTCTGTCAGATGAAAGATCATGACAGAGGGATTTTTTCTGTTTGGTTTGCTGTCTTGTTTTATACCTGCCATTTGTTTTATACTCACAGAAAAGAAGGATGAAAAGCAAGGGAAACGGAGGCAGAGATGAGACTAGATGAAATTTATGACAGTATAAAAAAGAAATTTCCCATTCATTCGGTCAATGGAAGTGCAGGGATGGCGCGGCCGGTACAGTGGGTTCACATGGTAGAGGATCTGGAGGTGGCAGAATATATCAATGGAAATGAGCTGATCTTTACAACGGGGATCGCGGATTATGAAGAATCCTGGCTTTTAAAGTTTGTACAGAGGCTGCATGAAAATCATGCGAGCGGTCTTGTAGTCAATATCGGACCATATATTGAAAAAATACCGGATAACGTAAAAGAATATGGGAGAAAGCATGAGTTTGCGCTGATGGAAATGCCGTGGGAAGTACATCTGGTGGATGTGTTTAAATACATTTCCACTCTTTTGCTGGATCAGGAAAAACGCAAAGCGGGCATTGTGAACGCAATGAAAGATGCTCTCTTTTATGCTTCAGATCATGGAATTTATAAATCAGAACTGGAAAGATACGGATATGATCTGAATCATAAATTCTGTCCGATCCTGCTGGATATGAAGATGGTCCCGGAACATGAAAGAGAGGTGCTGGCTGCCTCGCTGGAAGATGTTTTGTCTTTTTATTTTGCCAGGATCATAGTGTTTAAATTTAATCAGTACATTGTGATTATTTTATATTGTGCGGATAAGGGCCAGATTCTGGAATGCTGTGAAAAAGTACGAAAATATGAAAAACAAAATGCCTCATTCTGGATGAAGGCAGCTGCGGCCGGTCCAAATCTGAATGGTGTGGAACATTTGCCAGGCAGTTATCAGATCGCGAAGGAAATGATCGATCTGGCAGAAAAATCCGGTCAGAAACAGCTGATATATGATGATATAGGGATATATCAGCTGCTTGTGACCAATCCGGAAAAAGAAGCCTTGAAGAAATATGCAGAACAGAAGCTGAAAAATCTCATGGATTATGACATGGAGAATCAGACGGATTATGTCAGAATCTTAAGAACCTATCTGGAAACGGACTGCAGCGTACAGGAGACAGCAAGAAGAGAGTTTTGCCACAGAAATACGATCAATCACCGGATTCATCAGATTAAGGAAATCCTGGGGAAAAGAACCATAGGAATTCATGATAAAGTCGAGCTTATGATGGCATTTGCAATCCTGGATCTGGAAAAGAAATAAATGTGCTGACTGGATAAAAGAGAGAATAGAATCAGGGCTGTACTGCTCTTGTGGCGGCTGTGGGAATTGTTATACTGAAATTACGAAATACATCAGAAACAGAATCACAGAAGGAGGAGTATAACAATGAATGGAAAAGAAGTTATTGAAAACCACAAAAAATATAATCTTCAGTCCTGGTCAGTTCAGGGCTCTCTGAATCCAAAAGCAATCGAAAAGACAGATAATATTTATCTGTGGGATTATGACGGCAACCGCTATACAGATATGTCAGCGCAGCTGGTGAATATGAATCTTGGACATGGAAATAAAGAGATTGGAGACGCGATTAAGAAACAGGTGGATCAGTTTTGCTTTATCGCTCCAAGCTACGCAGCGGAAAGCCGCTCTAAGCTGGCTAAGAAGGTCATTCAGCTGATGCCGGACAACATGGGAAAAGTATTTTTTACCAATGCAGGAGCCGATGCCAACGAGAATGCAATTAAAATAGCCAGAATGTATACAGGAAGAAATAAGGTAATGAGCCGTTACCGCAGCTACCATGGATCATCTTTTGGAGCGGGGAACTTAACCGGGGAACCAAGAAGGTTTCCTCTGGAGCCGGGAATTCCGGGATTTATAAAATTTTTTGATCCGTATGTGTATCGGGAGAAGATTCATTTTGACAGTGAAGAAGAAGCCGGAACATATTATGTAGAAAAACTGAGAGAGCAGATATTATATGAGGGGGCAGACCGGATCGCGGCAATTGTCATGGAGACAATCACAGGTTCCAATGGGGTGATCATTCCGCCGAAAAATTATCTTCCGGGAGTCAGAAAACTCTGTGACGAGTATGGAATCGTAATGATCTGCGATGAGGTTATGGCCGGATTTGGAAGAACCGGAAAAATGTTTGCCTTTGAAAATTTTGATGTAAAACCGGATATCGTTACTTTTGCAAAAGGTATTACATGTGGATATGTGCAGTTAGGAGGTGTGGCAGTCAGCAGTGAGATCGCGGCATATTTTGATGATCATCTTTTGTCCTGCGGACTGACTTACAGCGGGCATCCTCTGGCGTGTGCCGCGGGAAATGCCTGTGTTGATTATTATGAAACACATCACATACTGGATCATGTTAATGAAGTGGGCGCAGTGCTGGGTGAAATTCTGGAGCAGTTAAAGAAAAAATATCAGATTGTCGGGGACGTCCGTTATATTGGATTATTTTCTGCCATTGAGCTGGTAAAAGACAGGGAAACCAGAGAGCCTCTGGTATCTTATGGAAGAGACCCCGAAGGGAAAATGGGAAAAATCATTAAAATGCTGGAAGAACGTGGATTTATGACATATTCCCATGAAAATATGATTCTGATCGCGCCGCCGCTGATTATTACGGAGCAGCAGCTGCGGGAGGAAATGGAAAAAATGGATGAAGTATTAAAAATTGCAGATGAGACAATGAGATAGGGAGGGAAAGATGGCAGAGCAGTTTTTTATCCCGAAAAAAATTATCACAGGGGAAGACGCGCTGGCAGCAGCAGGAGACAGAATCGCCAATATGGGGAAGAAAGCCCTGATCGTATGCGGGCCTAATGTGAGAAAAATGGCGGCAGCAGGGAAAGTCATGGAAGAACTGGAAAAAAGAGAGACCGCGTATGCTGTTTACTCTGACATAACAGGAGAGCCGACCGACAGGATGATTGATAATGGAGCCAGAGTATATTTAGAGGAAGCCTGCGATTTTCTGATTGGGATCGGGGGAGGAAGTCCTCTGGACGCGATGAAAGCAATTGCCCTGAAAGCCGTATGCGGGGGAGAAATGGCGGATTATATGGGAGTGTCAGTAGAAGCGAAACTCCCGCCTATGGCCGCGGTCCCGACAACAGCGGGAACCGGATCAGAAGCCACCCAGTTTACCATTATCACCGACACAAAAAATGATGTAAAAATGCTGCTGAAAGGAGAATCTTTTATGCCGGATCTGGCAGTCGTAGATCCGGAGTTTTCAGTTTCAGCACCACGCGGTGTGACTGCATCTACAGGGCTGGATGCTCTGACACACGCGGTTGAGGCTTACACTTCCAGGAAAGCCCAGCCGTTAACCGATATTTTTGCGGTTTCAGCGGTTCGAAGGATTTTTCAAAATCTGCCGGAAGCATATGAAAACGGCAGCAGCCGGAATGCCAGAAAAGAGATGGCTCTGGCGGCGCTGGAGGCGGGAATTGCCTTTAATAATGCGTCCGTAACGATCGTTCATGGGATGAGCCGGCCTATCGGCGCTTTGTTTCATGTGCCTCATGGGACGTCCAATGCGATATTGCTGCATCCATGTCTAAAATATGTTATGGATGGGGCAGTTGAGCGGTTTGCCGTACTTGGAAGGGAAATTAAGGCTGCCGGCAGTCAGGACGATGATAAGTCTGCAGCGGAAAAATTTATAGAAGAAGTGAGAAAATTATGCCGGAAGTGCGGCATCGGATCACCAGATTGTTACGGGATAGAAAAAGAAGCATTTTTAGAAGCTGTCCCTAAGATGGCAGAAGATGCTGTCGCAAGCGGAAGTCCGGCAAATACGCGAAAGAAGATTCAGAAAGAAGACATTATAAAAATATATCAGTCATTATGGTAATTTGTAAAAAAAGATTTCAGCACAAAAATAAATGTGCTGGAGCACCTTGCCTTATTTTTACAAAAGGTTATAATAAGACCTAAATTCATTACAAACAACTTGGCAAAGGCGTCAGCAGATCAGCTGGCGCCTTTCCTGCATGTAGGGGATTTTTAGGGAAAACAGAACGCTGTTCTTTATGTATGCAATGTACATATATTAGAACACAGATGGAAAATGAAAGGAGGACGAATATGCTGTTATTGAGAGCAATCATCCGGCCGGAAAAAGTAAAGGAAGTGCTGGATGCCTTATTACAGGAAGGATATTCCTCTGTAACAAAAATGGAAGTTTATGGAAGAGGAAAGCAAAAAGGAATTCAGATAGGTGATGTTTTTTATGATGAAATTCCAAAAGAAATGATTTTTATGGTCATTGAAGATGGAGTCAAAGAAATAGTCAAAGATATCATCATGGAACATGCCAGAACAGGCGAGAATGGAAATTCTGGCGACGGACGTATTTTTATCAGCCCGGTAGATGAGGCGTATACGATCAGCACAGAAGATGAAGGCCTGTAGAAGGAGGAGATTATGAAAGAAATCTTAGCGGTCATCCGGCCGAACATGACCGGCGCAACAAAAGACGCGCTGGAGAAGGCAGGGTTTCCGGCTTATACCTGTATCAGGGTCAGAGGCCGGGGAAAGAAACCATTTAATTTTGCCGGGGACATATCAGAAAATGCCAGACACCGGCTGCTTCCCAAACGTCTGATTACATTGATCGTGCCGGAAGAAGAAGCTCAGAGAGCAGTGGAAACGATCATTAAAGTCAATCATACAGGAACTCCCGGGGATGGAAAAATCTTTGTAATGCCGATTTTTGAATCTTATCAGGTCAGAAATGGAGAGGGTGGTGCCGATGCCTATTAGTAATTCAGCAACTATGAATCGAGCAAAAGTAAAAAGAGGTAATGCAATGAAGAAAAAGAAGTTATCGACAGAAAAGAAAATAACGATAGCGACAGTGGTCATCATAATAGCCGCATGGTTTCTTGTCACGAATCTGGGACTGGTGGATACGACACTGCTTCCAACACCGCAGATGGTATGGGCGGCATTTATGGATATTGCCGTAAATGGATATAAAGGATTTACATTTGCCCAGCATATCGGAGCCAGCATGTACCGTCTTCTGGTATCCTTCCTGCTGGCAGCAGTCGTTGCCGTTCCGCTGGGACTTTTAAGCGGCAGCAACAGTAAATTCCGCGCGGTGCTGGAACCAATCATTGAATTTTATCGTCCGCTTCCGCCGCTGGCATATTATACACTTCTGGTACTGCTGCTGGGAATTGAAAATGAATCTAAGATTGCGCTGCTGTTTCTGGCATGTTTCGCGCCGATCTATATTCAATGTACTTCCGCAGTCATGAGAGTGAAAAAAGACTATATTAACAGTGCTTATACTCTTGGAGCTACAAAAAGACAGGTCTTTACAAAAGTTATTTTCCCGGCATGTCTTCCTGATATTTTTATGGGATTAAGGACAGCGCTTGGAGTAGGATATACCACACTGGTCGCTGCCGAGATGGTTGCGGCAAGTTCCGGTCTTGGATGGCTGGTTCTGGACGCAAGTAATTATCTGCGGTATGACATTATTTTCATGGGAATCATTGTCATGAGTGCAACAGGAATTATTTTAAATGGAATTATTCTTTTTGCGGAAAAATGCGTTGTTCCGTGGAAAGGAAAAGACTGAGAACCGAGAAAGAAAAGGAGAATGCATATGAAAAAGAGATTTTGGAAAAAATTAGGAACCTGCGCCGTTGCGGCGGCGATGGCAGTTACCGGACTGACGGCATGTAAAAGCGGCGGCAGTTCTTCTGATTCCGATTCGGTGGATACCGTAAGAATCGGAACGCAGGAAATGCCAAATGATGAAGGAATTGCAAAAGCAAAAAATTATCTGGAAGACCAGCTTGGAGTTAAAGTAAAGCTTGTGAAGTTTGACTCAGGAAAAGACGTCAATAATGCGTTGAAAGCCAACAGTATTGATTTTGGACTGGAAGGAACCACATCCGCTGCTCTGGCGCTTTCCACGGGAATTAACATTAAGGTTATCTGGATCCATGAAGTGCTTGGAAATATTGAATCTCTGGCAGTAAGAAAGAAAGACAACATTAAGAGCATAGCAGATCTGAAAGGAAAGACCATTGCGGTGCCATTTGCGACAACTTCACATTACTGTCTGCTTCGTTATCTCAACTCTCAGGGAATGTCAGAATCTGATGTGAAGCTGCTGGATATGGATACGAATAGTGCATATGCTGCATGGAAACGAGGAGACATTGATGCGGCCTGGGTATGGCAGCCGGCGCTTCAGAGCATTCTGGATGACGGAGGAGAAATTCTTGTATCCAATGGCGACGCAGCAAAAGAAGGTTATATGACAGCCAATGTGGAAGTTGTAAGTTCTGATTTCGCAGAGAAACATCCGGAACTGGTACAGAAATATATTAAGGCAATGCAGGAAGCAAGAGATCTTTACAGTAAGGATGAGAATGAGGCAGTTTCTGCGTTATCTGATCAGCTGGGATTAACTGCAGATGAAATTAAAACCCAGATTGCAGGAGCTGACTGGGTATCTGCAAAAGATCAGATCAGCAGCAAATATCTGGGAACCAGTGATAAGGTAGGCGAGCTGGCAGACAACCTGCTGGATACTGCAAACTTCCTGAAAGATCAGAAGAATATTACCAGCGTGCCGGATAAATCAACCTTTGAAAAAGCAGTCGCTCCGGAATATATTGAAGCAGTCTTAGGAGAGTAACAGAAAGGGAGATCAGCTTATGGAAGAAATTTTAAACGCAGCGCCGCAGCATGTGGTGACATTGGAAAATATCAATTTGAAATATAATGGGGAACGAGGAGAAGTAACAGCCCTCCAGAATGTAAATCTTAACATTGAAAAAGGAGAGTTCATCTGTGTTCTGGGACCTTCCGGATGTGGAAAGAGCACCCTGCTGAATATTATGGCAGGGTTCCTGAAACCAACGGAGGGAGAGGCAAAAATGAATGGGAAACCAATCGAAGGCGCCAGCTGGGAGAGGGCGGTCGTGTTTCAGACACCAACGCTGTATCCATGGCTGAATATCCATGACAACGTGGCGTTTGGTCCTAATGTCCGGCATCTGCCAAAGAAAGAGACGGAGGAACTGACCAGGAAATATCTGAATTTGGTGGAACTGGGGGACTTTGGCGACCATAAGCCGTATGAACTGTCCGGTGGCATGAGGCAGAGAGCATCTTTGGCGAGAGTGCTGGTCAATCAGCCGGGAATGATTTTGATGGATGAACCATTTGGAGCTCTGGATGCCCTGACAAGGCAGAATATGCAGACCTTGATCCGGAAGATCTGGAGTCAGACACAGAATACGGTCTTCCTGATCACCCATGATGTAGATGAAGCGCTGGCGCTGGCAACGAGAATCATTGTAATGTCCAGCCGGCCGGGAAGAATCGTAAAAGAATTTGAAACTGATTTCACTTACGATATCGATGGTGTGAATAAAGAAAGCGCCAGATATACGAGAAAATACATGCAGATTCGTGAGGAAATCCTAAACATTATCAATGAACAGAATGAGACCCTGAAACTATGAGAACGATGATTTTCTTTCTTGTTCTGTTTGCGGCAAACGTCATTCAGGCAATTACGGGATTTGCCGGTACGCTGCTGGCAATGCCGGTATCCATACAGCTGATTGGTGTTTCAGAGGCAAAGGTCATATTAAATATTATGGCCTTTGTTTCATGCCTTTGGATCGCGGTGGAAAACCGCAGATATATCCAGTACAAAATTCTTGGGAAAATCATCCTTTGGATGGGAAGCGGAATGATCATAGGAATCTGGATTTTTGACAAGGTTTCACTGGATTTTCTTCTTCCGTGTTATGGAATCTTCATTCTGCTGATCGCATTGAAAAAGCTTCTGATACCAAGGGAAATTCAGATGCCGGGCTGGCTTTTGACAGGAAGTCTTCTGGCCGCGGGAATCCTGCATGGAATGTTTGTGTCCGGCGGAGCGCTTCTGGTGGTCTATGCTTCTGCAGTCATAAAAGACAAAGATCAGTTTCGGGCGACCGTGGCTCCGGTCTGGGTCATATTAAATTTATTTTTAATGATTTCAGATGAACTTCACGGAAGCATGACGGCGGAGGTTCTCAAAATAACAGGCCTGGGAATCATACCATTGTTTTTGGCGATTTATATTGGCAACAAAATACAAAAGAAAATCAATCAGTCAGTTTTTTTAAAACTGACATATATTCTTCTGGCAGTTTCCGGCCTATCTGTGCTGGTGCCATAGAAACGGGGGCTGCGGGAAAAAGGAGGGATGCATATGGCAGTAACGCTGCGGAAGCTTCTGGAATCTGTAGAGGAAGAAAGAATTCAGATCTTAGCAGGGAAGAATAATCTGGATCGTGCGGTACGATGGACACATATGGTAGAGTCAATAGAAATTTCTACATTTCTGGAAGGACAGGAAATTGCATTTACCACAGGGGCGGCATTAAAATCAGAGGAAGATTTTTTTGAGATGGTAAAATGCATTATCAATAATCAGGCAACGGCGATCATTGTAAATATCGGGCCGTATATCAAAGAGGTGCCGGAAAAAATCATAAAGTATTGTGAAGAAAGGAATTTCCCGCTGATCACGGTGCCGTGGGAGACGCATATGGCTCATATTATGCAGATTTTCTGTCTGAAGATCACAGAGGAAGATAAAGCCAATATGGAATTATCCAGCGCGGTAAAAAATGCGATCTTTTTCCCGACACAGGAAGATCTGTATATTCCGGCTCTGGAACGATACCATTATTCTCCCGGATGGTCGTACTGTGTGGCAGCCATAGAGATTTTGGAAGGCGCCCAGCCGGTTGAGAAAGAACGCCGTCAGCGATTTCAAAAATATATTGAAAATCAGCTTTCTTACCGATACCGGGATGTGATTATCTTTGAACAGGACGAAGAAATCCTGCTGATTTTTCATCAGATGGCGGACGAAGAAGTGAAAGAAATTTTGCAGCAGATGATGAGGCAGTATGAATGTATGCTGCGAAAAGAAGAGAAAAGTTATATTGGAATTGGGCGGTGTACGAAAAACATGAAATGTATTGCCAAGAGCTACCGTCAGGCTCAGGGCGTCTTAAAGCTGCAAAAGAGAAGGAATCAGAACAAAACAGCGATTGTATACAATGAACTGGGACTGTATAAGCTGCTCCTTGCCATGGAGGATACGGAGATTGTCAGGGAATATTATATGGAGATGATGGGGCCGCTGCTGAAATATGATGAAGCGAAACAGACTGATTACTGCAAGGTGCTGGAGTGTTACCTGAATCATGACGGAAGTGTAAAAGAAGCGGCGGAGGAGTTATATGTGCATCGCAACACCATAAACAAGAAAATTAATAAAATCGAGGAAATCACAGGATTTAATCTGTCCAGCCTGGACGTGCGCGCCAGGTTTAAAATTGCGTTTATGATCCAGGAAATCCTGTAGGCAGGCGCACGTTTCGAAATGTGCCAAAGCCTATTTAAAACCAGGCTTCAACACATTGAATCAAGGTATAAAAGGGGATACGATACAAAAAAGCAAATGACAATGAATAAAAGAAAGGGGCAGAAACGATGAGCTTACAAGGAAAAGAAATACAGGAAATGCATAAAAAATATATTCTCCAGTCATGGGGAAAAGCAGGGCAGGATGTTCTGCCGGTGGAAAAGGCAAAAGGAATTTATTTCTGGGATTATGATGGAAATAAATATGCAGATATGGCATCTTTGCTGGTATGTTCCAATCTGGGACATGAGCTTCCGGAAATCGTAGATGCAATCAAAGAACAGGCAGATAAAATGTGCTTTATGGCTCCGGCTTATGCAAGTGAACCAAAAAGCCGGCTGGCCAAAATGCTGGTGGAAGCAGCAGGAGAAGATACTTACAAGAGAGTGTTTTTTACCAATGCAGGGGCAGAATCCAACGAAAACGCCATTAAAATGGCAAGAATGGTAACAGGAAGAACAAAAATCTTCTCCTGTTATCGAAGCTATCACGGAGCGACACTCGGATCTTCCAATGCTTCCGGTGACTGGAGAAGATTTGCGGCAGAGATCGGAGGCGCCAATGGATTTGTAAAATTTATGAATCCGCATATGTACCGGGACGGATATACAAAGGGAAAAGATGATGCGGAAGTGACAAAGAAGGCTCTGGCAGACTTGGATCTTCAGCTTCGATATGAGGGAACCAATAATGTAGCAGCCATTTTAATGGAGTCTGTTGTTGGCGCCAACGGCGTTATTCTTCCGCCGGATGGTTATATGGAAGGAGTCAGGGCTCTTTGCGACAAATATGGAATCCTGATGATCTGTGACGAAGTAATGGCAGGATTTTTCCGGACAGGAAAATGGTTTGCATGGCAGAATTTTGATTTTAAACCGGATATGATCACATTTGCCAAAGGAGTTACCTGCGGATATGTTCCTTTGGGAGGAGTGATTGTAAATAAAAAGATCGCGGAATATTTTGAAGAAAATGTTCTGCAGTGCGGTCTTACCTATTCAGGTCACACTCTTGCCTGCGCAGCAGGCGTCGCAGCCATGAATTATTATAAAGAACATAAAATTGGGGAGCACGTGGCAGAGATGCACGAAATCGTTTCCGCTTTTATGAATGAAATGGCAGAGAAACATAAGTGCATTGGAGAGGCAAGATGCATTGGATTATTTGGGGCACTGGAAGTTGTAAAAAATAAGGAGACAAGAGAACCAATGCAGGAATACGGTGTTCCGGGACCGGTAATGCCATGGATTTTTGCAGAACTGAAGAAACGGGGATTTGCGACATTCGGAAGAGAGAACTTCATTGAAATCTGTCCTCCGCTGATCATTACAAAAGAAGAGCTGGAAGAATATCTTCCGATTTTGGATGAAGTACTGACAATGGTAGACGAGAAATACTGCGATTAGAGGAGGGACATATGAATTGGGATTATTTACAGCCGGTAAAGATCCGGTTTGGAAAAGGAAGGGTTTCAGAAATTAAAGATCTGGCGGAAGCCATGGGATGCAAAAGAGGCCTGCTGGCAGCAGATCCGTTTTTCTTTACCAATGGACTGGCAGACCGGATCATTGGAGACAGCAAAGGAACTCTGGTAGGTGCGTTTGGAAAAATATCACCGAATCCGGATGTGGAGGAAGTGGACGCCTGTGCCGAAATAATCCGTCAGGAGAAGATTGATTTTGTCGTGGCACTGGGAGGCGGAAGTTCCATGGACTGTGCAAAAGCAGCGGCAGCGGCAGCCATGACAGGTGACTCCATCCGGGAATATCATGGAACGGGAAAGGTTCTGCCAAAAACACATCTTCCGATCATTGCAGTTCCCACAACAGCAGGAACCGGCAGTGAGGTGACTTGTGTGGCGGTTTTAACGGATCATAAAAACCAGAAAAAATCACCGATCGTATCTGACAGTTTCTATCCTTCTTATGCCATTATCGATCCGGAACTGACTTATACGATGCCGCCGAAAGTAACGGCGGGAACCGGGATTGATGTTTTATCCCACGCTCTGGAAGGATACTGGAGCAGAGGGCATCAGCCAATTTGTGACGCATGTGCGGTCCATGCGGCAGGTCTGGTATTTCAGTATCTGTACCGGGCATATCAGAATCCGGAAGATGAAGAAGCAAGAGAAAAAATGTGTGAGGCATCGGTCATCGCGGGGCTGGCGTTCACACTGCCGAAAACCACATCATCCCACGCATGTTCTTTCCCGCTGACCAATCTGTATCATATTCCGCATGGCGAGGCCTGCGGCCTGACTCTGGATTATTTCGCAAGAGTCAATAAAGATGTGGAAAACGGAAGGGTACAGGATTTTGCCAGAAAGCTTGGATTTCAGGATGTGGATGAAATGGCAGACGCCATCCACGACCTGAAAGAAAAAATGGGATTGAGAACTGACCTGAAAGATTTAAATTTAACAGATGAACAGATTGATGAGCTGATTCGGATCAGCCATCATCCGAATCTTGAAAACAATCCGGTGAAAATTACGGATGAAATACTGAGAGATCTGTATGAAAGCATGAGATAATCAGAAAAGTCCGGAATCTAAATAAAAAGAAACAGATATTACAGTACAGGAAGTCTCTGTGCGGCAAAAAGGGAGCCGCCGGAGACTTTTTGTATCTTGTTGGATGCAAGGGATTGTTTTATAATCTTAATCATAGGAAAACCGGAGAAATTCCGGTACATTTAGAAGGAGGCAGACAATGGACTATCGCAAATTTGAAAATCAGTATGTGATCCGTCTGGACCGCGGAGAAGAAATCGCAGAAAGCTTAAAATTCGTTGCGGAAAAAGAGAAGATAAAGCTTGCGTATCTGACAGGGATTGGCGCTGCAGGAAAGGTCACAGCAGGCGTTTTTGATACGAAAGAAAAAGTATTTAAAGGTCATACGTGGGAAGGTGATCTGGAAATCGTTTCTATTGGCGGGAATATCAACACCATGAACGGGGAAACCTATGCACATTTTCATATTAGTGCTGCGGATGAGCAGGGAAATGTATTTGGCGGACATCTGCAGGAAGCTGTGATCAGCGGAACCGGAGAACTGGTATTGACGGAAATCAACGGCACGGTAGATCGAAAGTTTGATGAAGAAACCGGACTGAATCTTTTTGAATTTTAAATATGATGATTTGGAGGATATTCTGTAAATGAATTTGATAACAGGAAGACAGCTGTACAAAAATTATAAAGAGTATGATCAGCAGGATGTGGAAATATGCGGCTGGGTGAAAAGCAACCGCGGATCGAAAAATTTTGGATTTTTAATTATAAATGACGGAACTTTTTTTAACCCGGTTCAGGTAGTATACGATAAAGAATTAGACAACTTTGGAGAAGCTGCAAAGTTAAATGTGGGGACGGCCGTAATTGTAACCGGAACCCTGGTGGCAACGCCGGAGGCAAAACAGCCATTTGAAATTCAGGCAAAAAGCGTGGAAATTGAAGGAAGCTGTTCCTCTGATTATCCGCTTCAGAAAAAGCGTCATACATTTGAATATCTGAGAAAGATCGCGCATCTGCGGCCAAGAGCCAATACATTTCAGGCAGTATTCCGGGTACGGTCTCTGGTAGCGTATGCTATCCATAAATTTTTTATGGAACGGGATTTTGTTTATGTTCATACGCCGATCATTACAGGCCAGGACTGCGAAGGCGCAGGAGAAATGTTCCAGGTAACGACACTGGATCTGGAAGCAGCAGTGAAAAAAGGCGAGATCAATTATGAAGAAGATTTCTTTGAAAAACCGGTAAATCTGACCGTCAGCGGGCAGCTGGCCGGAGAGACTTTTGCCCAGGCGTTTCGCAATATTTATACGTTTGGACCGACATTCAGGGCAGAAGAATCCAATACAACAAGACATGCGGCGGAATTCTGGATGATTGAGCCGGAAATGGCATTTGCGGATCTGGAAGACAACATGGAAATCGCGGAACAGATGATCAAATATATCATCGGTTATGTTCTGGAACACGCACCGGAAGAAATGAAATTTTTTAATCAATTTGTAGACAAAGGGCTTTTGGAGCGGCTGCATCACGTAGCGGAATCAGAGTTTGGCAGAGTGACTTATACAGAAGCTGTAAAAATACTGGAACAGCATAATGATCAGTTCCAGTATAAAGTATCCTGGGGAATTGATCTGCAGACAGAGCATGAACGATTCCTGACAGAGAAAGTATTTAAAAAGCCGGTTTTTGTGACAGATTATCCAAAAGACATCAAAGCATTTTATATGAAAATGAACGATGATGAGAAAACTGTGGCTGCCATGGACCTTCTGGTACCGGCGATCGGAGAGATCATCGGAGGAAGCCAGAGAGAAGATTCTCTGGAGAAACTGGAGAAGCGAATGGCAGAACTGGGTATGGATCCAAAAGATTATGATTTCTATCTGGATCTTCGAAAATACGGGTCCACCAGACATTCCGGCTTTGGACTTGGATTTGAAAGAATGGTTATGTACGTCACCGGTATGGCAAATATCAGAGATGTGATTCCGTATCCAAGAACTGTTGGAAAGTGTAAATATTAAAAGATAAAATGCATATGCTATCTCTTAGAAAAATCCGGAAGAGAAGAAAGAGAGGCGGCATCATGCATTCAATCTGGCAGGAGAAGATAGAATTTCCAGAGTACCCTATTTTAAAAAGAGATAAAAAGGCAGATGTTTTGTATATTGGAGCGACTTTGCAAAATGCGGTAGAAGCACATTTCCAGCATGCTCAGGGGAAAGCGGTGATGATGCTGGAAGAGAAAGTAATCTCTCAGATGCCGGAACTCGGAGGAATGGGAATCCTCCGGGCCGAAAACCGCAGGGAAAGAAAGAGTCTTTGGAAATTAAGAGATTATATTTCCGGAAGACAGATTCCATGTGAAATGGAAGTGATATCAGACGACTGTATCTGGATCCATCCGGTAAAATTGTTTTTGTTTATGACAGAAGGAATTGAAATATATGAGCAGACAGCGGTCTGCTCCCGCCAGGGGAAGCGGCTGGATATCGGAAGCGCTTATGTAGATGCGGCAGAAATCATAGAAGCGGAAAAAAGAAAAGAACCATTTTATGTGTATGTTTTTGCGGAAAGCGGTTCCGGAAAAATGCCAGAGGGAGAATTTGAGGAGATGCGCAGATATAAAAATTTCTGGCTTGCGGGAAGTGCAAGAAGAGATGTGGAAGGGTATCTGTACTTTTGGGAGATTTGAAGAACCGCAGCTGGTGTGTTAAGATAGACACAATATGAGATTTGCAGGAGGAGGAAAAAAAACATGAGTATGATCGATGTAATTCGAAAAGAAATGATGGCAGCAATGAAAAATAAGGACAAAGAGCGAAAAGATGCCCTTTCCATGCTGCTGACAGCGTTAAAGAACGCTCAGATTGACAAGCGAGAAGATCTGACAGAGGCAGAAGAAAACGGAATTATCGCAAAAGAAATGAAACAGACAAAAGAGACGATGGATTCCTGTCCGGCAGACCGCACGGACATTATTGATGAGTGCAAAGCAAGACTTGCGGTTCTGGAAGAGTTCGCGCCGGAGCAGATGAGCGAAGACCAGATTAAGGCGGAGATTGACGCCGTATTATCTGAGCTTGGAATCGACGCCCCAACGATGAAGGATAAAGGAAATATCATGAAAAATCTGATGCCGAGAGTGAAAGGAAAGGCAGACGGAAAACTGGTCAATCAGCTGGTAGGGGAAAAACTTCAATGAAACATATTTTAGTTGTCGTGGACATGCAGAATGACTTTATCGATGGCGCTCTTGGAACAGAAGAAGCTCAGAATATTGTCACTGCTGCAGCGGATAAGATCCGGAATTTCCAGGGGGATATTTACGGAACCCTGGATACCCATGGGGAAGATTATCTGGAAACTCAGGAAGGGAAGAATCTGCCGGTGGCTCATTGTATTTACGGTGAAGACGGCTGGGCGCTCAATGGAGAGATTCTGCAGGCTTTGGCAGAGACGAAGGCAGAGGTTCATGATTTCTGCAAAAAGGGAGCGTTTGGTTCTAGAGAACTGGGAGATGTTCTGGCAGAAGCATGCAGTACAGAGGACTGCAGAATTGAGCTGATCGGATTATGTACGGATATCTGTGTGATTTCTAACGCGATGATTCTGAAATCTGTGCTCCCGGAAGCGGAAATTATGATAGATGCAAAATGCTGTGCGGGAGTGACACCGGAGAGTCATGCCAATGCACTGGAAGCCATGAAGGCGTGTCAGATTAAAATACAAGAATAAAAATAAAGAAAGAGGAGTCAGGAACATATGGATTTGATACGATTTGATGACATGAAAAGAGAGACAGCAAATCGATTGAAGACATTGTATGAAGAGGCATTTCCGGCAGAAGAAAAAAAGCCATTTGACTTTATGCGGAAACTGGAGCAGGAAGGGAAGATGGAAATTTTATCTCTGATGGAAGAGGAAGAATTGATAGGATTAAATATTAATATGCTGGCAGGAGATCTGGCAATTCTGGATTATTATGCCATACTGCCGGAAAAGCGCAGCGGAGGATACGGAAGCATTGGAATTCAGAAGATTATGGACAGGTTCCGCGGCAGGAAGCTGATCCTGGAAATTGAGAAGCAGGATGTGTCCGCGTCCAATGCGGAGCAGAGGGCCAGCAGGAAAAAATTTTATATGAAAAACGGTTTGAAGGAAACAAACCTGTTCGTCAATGCATATGGCACGGATTTTGAACTTTTAGTTCCGGAAGGCAGTCTTACGTATGATGAATACAAACAGGCTTTGTCTGCGGTTCTTGGGAGGGACGGGTTCGAAAAAATGAAAGTAGAGCAGATTTGATCCAGACAGGAAGTAAGGAAATCAAAGCATAGACAGAAAGTGAGGAATGAACATGGAAGAAGTTTATCAGTTCCTGAAAGATGCGGAAACTTATTATCTGGCTACGATGGACGGCGATCAGCCGAGGGTGCGTCCTTTTGGGACGATACATATGTTTGAAGGGAAACTGTATATTCAGACCGGAAAAGTAAAAGATGTATCCAAACAGATCATGAAGAATGGAAAAGTTGAGATCTGCGCCATGAAAGATGGAGACTGGCTTCGTGTAGCGGCAACTTTGGTGGAAGATGACCGGACAGAAGCGAAAGCTTCTCTGCTGGATGCATATCCATCTCTGAAAGAGATGTACGCGCCGGATGACGGCAATACTCAGGTATTCTATATGAAAGATGCCGCAGCGACATTTTCATCCTTTACCAAAGAACCGAAAACGGTAACCTTTTAGAAATTATTTGATAAAAACCCCCAAAGCGTCATGGACTGGAACTTTGGGGGTTTTGCTATTTCGTCATTTTTTCATGTTCTTTTTTCAGGTCTCCGTATAATTTATAAGAAGTCCATTCCTGATTGTGAGGTGTGACGACCGCCTTCAGGGGAATTCCCTGGATTCTGCGTTTATGGAATCCGTGGATGACCTGATCAATATCATAGCTGGTGAATCCGGCCATGACCATCATCTCATCTTCAAAGAAACAAGCATCGGCAGGAGCGTCTGACGCCTCGTATCCATCCAGCCCCAGAAGATATCCGATGGGATGGGCAAATTCTTCCGGAGAAATAGTTTTGATGCGGATTTTTAACGGCATTAAAACCCGGCGGATGTCCATGGCTCTTTTTCTATTTTTGATATTATATAATAAAATCTGTTTTTTCATCATATCTGCCTCCTGTATATCTGAAAAATCATTATAACATAAATAAAAAATTCCCGGAACTTCTAAGCCATAGAAATTCCGGGAATTCTATTTTTTGCAAATGATATATTTGTTATGAAATTCTTCTGCAGGGATGGGTTTCCCATAGAAATATCCCTGACCATAAATGCTTCCCAGATCCCGGGCCAGTTCTGCCTGCTCCTTTGTTTCAATTCCTTCTGTGACTGTGGGGATCTGGAGCCGGGCAGCCATCTGGAGTGTGTGTTCCATAATGATACGGGCACGGGTATTGGATGGTTCTGCCGCGTTCAGAAGAAATCCCCGGTCCAGTTTGAGCTCATCAATCCGAAGGTTTCCGAGAACTGTAAGTGAAGAGTAACCAGTGCCAAAATCATCCATGGAAGTCAGAATTCCCAAAGTCCGGATTTGTGAGAGGAGGGAATTAAGCTCTGTTTCATTTTTTAAAGCGATTCCTTCTGTAATTTCGAGAATCAGGAAACCATCTGGAATCTGCCAGGTTTTTATCAGCTCCTGGAGCCGGGAAACATAATCCGGCTTCAGAAAGGTCTGCCTGGACTGATTGACTGAAACCGGAACTGGTGGGAGATGGTTTTTGATCCAGAAGTGAATCAGGCGGCAGGCCTGTTTCAGCATATAATGATCGAGAGAGAGAATGAAACCGTTTTGTTCAAATAAAGGGATAAAGTCATTAGGAAAGAAGGTCCGGCCATCGCTGGAAATCCAGCGGACCAGAGCTTCTGCTCCGGTTACTGTACCGTTTTTCAGGTGCACCTTAGGCTGGAGAAAAAGTTTGAATTCTTCTTCCCGCAGAGCCTGGCGCATCTGGGTTTCTGTTATATTACATGGATGTCGCTTCATGATGTCTCCTTACTGATAATATTATAAAGTTACAACGGTAACGCCGAGATCGCCTTCTCCATATTCGCCGTCCCGGTAGCCGGAAATGCGTTTCTGCTTTTTCAGAGTTTTGAAGTAATTATGAAGGCCTTTTCGAAGGGCCCCGGTTCCTTTTCCGTGGACAACCGTGATCTGCGCCAGATTTGCAAGACAGGCGTCATCAATGTACTTGTCCAGTTCAGCAATCGCTTCGTCAACGGTCATTCCCATCACATTGATTTCCGGTTTGATGGTGGCGGATTTGTTCATGGCGGTGCGGGCGCGTCCTCTGTTTTCGTTCCGCTGGTTTTCACGTTTCACTTCTTTTGCGGTTTTTGTGATTTCAAGATCCCGGATGTTGACCAGAGACCGCATCATGCCCATCTGGACATAGAGATCGCCTTTAGCGTTCGGGAGAGTCTGCACTGTACCATTTAAAGATAAACTGGATACGTACACTTCATCCCCTACGTGAAAATCACCTGCGTCATGCCGCTTGCCGGAACGCTTCTTCTTCCTGGCTGTCATTTGATTTTCCAGCTTGTTCATCCGGCCGCGGAGATCGCTTCGCATATGTTCCATCTTTTTGTTGGTATCTTTATTTGTCTGCTTTTTCAGCTGATTATATTCACGGATGGTCTGATCTGCCACATCTTTTGCTTCCTGCAGAATCTGCTGTGCTTCTTCACGGGCATTTCGAAGAGTTTTTTCCCGCTTTTCTTTTATATTGTCCTGACGGGCCTTAAGACTTCTGCGCAGGGATTCAATTTCTTTTCGATAGGCAAGGATTTCTTCCTGTTCCTGTTCAATGGTCTGTTTGCTTTTTTCGAGATCAGCGAGGATTGTTTCAAAATCTTTTACAGATTCATCAATCTGTCCGGAAGCACCTTCAATGATATGTTCATCCAGTCCCAGTTTTCTGGAAATAGCAAAGGCATTGCTCTTACCCGGAATTCCGATCATCAGCCGGTAAGTTGGAGACAGAGTTTCAACATCGAACTCGCAGGATGCATTCTCAATATCGTCTGTAGAGAGGGCAAACATTTTAAGCTCGCTGTAATGAGTCGTTGCCATTGTCTTAATCCCCCGGTCATGGAGATCTGTCAAAATTGAAATTGCCAGAGCGGCTCCTTCGATCGGATCCGTTCCTCCGCACAGCTCATCCAGAAGTACAAGGGAATCTTTATATGCCTGCTGAATGATGGAGACAATATTTGTCATATGAGAAGAAAAAGTACTGAGATTCTGCTCAATGCTCTGTTCATCTCCGATATCAGCAAAGACTTCCCGGAAAATACCAAGAGAAGAACCCTGGAAAGCCGGAATATGAAGACCGGCCTGTCCCATCAGTGTCAGAAGGCCAACGGTCTTTAAGGAAACGGTTTTTCCGCCGGTATTTGGTCCGGTGATGATCAGCATGGAAAAATCCTGTCCCAGTGACACATTGATCGGAACGACTTTCTTTTGGTCCAGCAGAGGGTGACGCCCCTGCTTGATATTGATCACGCCGTCTTCCCGGAAGATCGGACGGGAAGCATCCAGATCTTTGGCATATTTGGCCTTGGCGAAAATGAAGTCCAGCTGAACCAGAAGATCCTGGTTTCGTGCAAGATCATCTGCTGCATAAGAGGCTTCTTCGCTTAAGAGGGAGAGAATTTTCTCAATTTCCGCCTGTTCCCGTCCCTCCAGTTCTTTCAGTTCATTGTTTAAAGTGACCACGGACATTGGCTCGATAAACAAAGTATTGCCGGAAGCAGACTGATCATGGATCATTCCCGGGAAAGAATTGCGGTAGGCCTGTTTCACCGGGATACAGTACCGGCCGTTTCGCATAGTAACAATGGCATCCTGCAGTTTATCCTGATTGGAGGATGCACTGACAACAGCTGTCAGCTGATTGTGGATTTTCTGATTGGCCTGTTTCATGGAGCGGCGGATGCTTTTCAGAGCAGAAGACGCGTCATCGCTGATCTCTTCTTCCGAGATAATGCAGCGTCTGATTTCCCGAAGCAGGTCATTTAAAGGAACCAGAGCCTCAAAAATCTCATCGAGAGAATCTGCTTCCATATCATCGTCCTCACTGGAGTTGTACGCAGCCGCGTTTTTTACGGTTTCCAGCAGTTTTGCAATATTTAAGAGTTCCCCGGCACCAAGACTTCCTTTCATGTTCAGCCGTGCAATGGAAGGTTTCAGATCGGTAATTCCAGAGAAAGAAATACTGCCTCTGCGGTAAATCCGGGTCAGTGCGTCCTGGGTATGATCCTGGGCATTTAGGATATCAGTTTCCTTTGTCATCGGAGTTAGTTTCCGGCATAAATCCCTGCCCATTTCAGTAGAGGCATATCCGGTCAGTATCTTTATGATTTTATCAAATTCCAGTGTCTGAAAAACTTTTTGGTTCATAATTGATGTTCCCTTTTCATAATATTGAAATAAAAAATGTTACATATTATAATATAAAAGTAATGATTTATTAAAAGTGTAACATACATTATTTTTGGTGTAAATGCAAGGGGGAACGGAAGGTCTTCAAAATACCAAATAGATTTACAAGAAGTTAACGTAATGATTACCAGAATTTAACATAATCATCGTATGATGTAGGGGTAAAACGCAAAAAGACTGAAAGGTGAAAATGGATGAAACAAAAGATTTATATGAATAGGGAATTATCCTGGTTGAAATTTAATGAGAGAGTTCTGGCAGAGGCTCAGAATCCTCAGGTCCCTTTGTGTGAGAGGCTGTCATTTGCGTCAATTTATCAGAGCAACCTGGATGAATTCTTTATGGTCCGTGTGGGGACACTGGTAGATCAGCTGCTGATCGACCGTGAAATAAGGGAAAATAAGACGAAGATGACATCGCAGGAACAGCTGGACGCCATCATTCCGGAAGTAAAGAGACTGAACCGAAAGAAAGATACTATTTATGAAGATCTGATGGAAAAGCTGGAGCATTATGGGATGAAGCTGGTTAACTTTCAGAAGATCTCAAAAAAAGAAAGTGAATATTTAAGAAAATATTTTAAGGCAGAGATTGCGCCGCTGATTTCTCCGACAATTATTGCCAAGAGACAGCCCTTCCCTTTTCTGAAAAATAAGGAAATCTATGTAGTGGCCGTACTGGAAACGAAAAACGGAAAGGAACGACTGGCGATCATTCCATGCGGAAGCGGAGTTTTCCCGCGCCTGATCAAGATTCCTGGAAAAGACGCATATATGCTGTCTGAAGAGATCATTCTTCACTATGTGCCGAGAGTATTTAAAGGCTATCATGTAAAATCCAAGTGTCTGATCCGTGTTACAAGAAATGCAGATATTGATGCAGATGCTTTGTATGATGAAGATCTGGACTACAGAGATTTCATGGAGGATCTGATCAAGAAGAGAAGAAAACTGGCGCCGATCCGTCTGGAATATACAAGGGAAATGGACGGCGAAAGTATTGAAACAATCTGCGGATATCTCCATCTGAGCACAGATTATGTATTCCACAGCCGTTCTCCTCTTGATCTGTCCTTTGTGGACGGAATCAGAGACTGTTTAAGAGGAGAGTCAGAGTTATTTTATGAAAGAAGGGTGCCTCAGAAATCTCCGCAGTTTAAAGATCACAAATCCATTATCAAGCAGATCGAAAAGAAAGATAAGCTTCTGTCTTATCCATATGAGAGCATGAGACCATTTTTGAATCTGCTCCGTGAAGCGGCTGAAGATGAGGATGTAGTTTCCATTAAGATGACTCTTTACCGTGTGGCAAAACAGAGCCAGATTGCGGCAGCATTGATCGAAGCAGCAGACAACGGAAAAGAAGTCACGATTTTGATGGAGTTAAAAGCTCGTTTTGATGAGGAAAATAATATCCGCTGGTCCCGCCGTCTGGAAGATGCCGGATGCCGTGTGATCTATGGCCTGGACGGATATAAAGTACATTCCAAACTTTGCCTGATCACAAGAAAGACCAAAGGCGGAATCCGCTGCATTACGCAGATCGGAACCGGAAACTATAATGAAAAAACCAGCCGTCTGTATACGGATCTGTCTCTGATGACGGCAGATGAAGGGATTGCGGAAGATGCAGCCAATGTTTTCCAGGCACTGTCCATGGGTGAGACGGTCCAGGAATCTGAACATCTGCTGGTGGCTCCAAACTGTCTGCAGAACCGGATTCTTGATATGATTGATGAAGAGATTAATTACGCAAAAGCCGGCGAAGAGGCGTATATTGGCCTTAAGATGAATTCTCTGACAGATAAGAAGATCATGGAAAAACTGATCGAAGCATCCTGTGCAGGCGTGAAGATTGACATGATCGTTCGCGGTATCTGCTGTCTGATTCCTGGAGTCAAAGGAAAAACAGAGAATATTACTGTTCGAAGCATTGTCGGAAGATTTCTGGAACATTCCCGCATCTATATTTTCGGTGCGAAGGGAAGAGAAAAAGTCTATATTGCGTCCGCAGACTTTATGACAAGAAATACTCTCCGCCGTGTAGAAGTAGCGGCTCCGGTTTATGACCCGGATCTGAAACTGCAGATCATTGAAATGTTCATTACGATGCTCAGTGATAACCAGAAAGCAAAAGAAGAAGATTCTGAAGGAAATTATAAACGTCCGGAAAATCAGGATACACCTTTAAATTCTCAGGAATTCTTCTATCAGCAGGCGTATGATCAGGCAATGGAACGCAAAAATTTATAATATGAAAATATAATAATCTCCGGAGTACACTTCCTGTAAAAAGAAGCGGCACTCCGGAGATGTTTTGTTTAAAAGAAAACAGACTAACCTGATGTTTCCATTTCCCGGATCAGTTCCTTTACTCTGGAAGCGTCAATTTCCAGCGCATCTGCGATCTGATCCATGGTCAGTCCTTTTTCCAGTTTCTTTTGAATGAGTTCTGATAATAGTTGTTTCCGGCCCTCTTCCCGCGCTTCCTGACGGTCGAGGACTCTTTCTTCCCATGCCTGCATATATTTCGCACTCACTTCCGCATTATTTTGAATTTCACGCACTCTTTCTGACATTTTCTGTAAGTTTTTATTATGATAGGTGGTATCATGATCATTTGTATGTTCGATTAAATGAAGCAGCTCAAGCAGATCATCGCTGATATCTTCAGGATTTTTTCCATGGGTATTTATAAAAATTCTTGCTGCCCCATCCTGCAGATGAAGCCCTGGTACTTCCTCACACTGCATCTGAAATGTGTACAGATAGCGGTCCTGACCGAACAGGTCAAAAGGAGTGATTATAATGATAAAAATATCGTTCAGCTCATTAAAATCAACTACACCGGGTTTTAAGAGTTTACTGTCAATCATCCCCTGATAATAACGGCTTCGCTTTGGAAGGTTCTGCGTATTTTTCTGCTGTACTTCAGCATCGTATACAGTATCTTCTTCATCCATTGCCCAGACATCCAGTTTGATAAAACGGTGAATGGGAGAAGTGCGGGTTTCCCGCTCAGTTTCAGGCAGATATTTTAACAAAATCTCTTTCCCAAGAATGATTTCTAATAATACCCGGAGATTTTCCGGCTGTTCCATTACTTCGTTAAACAGAAAACGGTTTAGAAGCGTTAGTTCAGTTAAAGGTTTTGGCTGTCTGGCTGCTTTGTCATTGGTTGTATTCATAATGATGTTTCCTTTCATTATAGAAAAAGAAAAGAAATGTGTAAAGAGAAGAGAAATAAAATGTATAGAAATTTAACAAAATAAATGGAAATAACTGGAAACAAATATAGTATAGCATAAATAAATCTATAGGTAAAGCGGCAAAAGAGTAAAAAACAAACAGTGCTTGTTCTTTTTTAGGATAAGAGGTGTTTTATATGGATTTTAGAGAAAATCTGTGGCATAATGAAATGTAAAAGTGCCCGAAAGAGCATGGAGTGATTTTATAATTAGAAAGGCAATGTTATGAGGTATATTAGTGAGTTAAGAGAAGGCGATCAGGTTTCTGAGGTGTATTTGTGCAAGACCAAATCTCCGGGGACATCAAAGTATGGGAAGTCTTATTATTCTCTTACCCTTCAGGATAAAACGGGAGTCATTGACGGAAAGGTATGGGAGCTGACCAATGCCATCGGTCATTTCGAGGCAATGGATTATATCCATGTAAGAGGACAGGTGACCAGTTATCAGGGATCCAATCAGCTGAACATCCACCGGATTCGCAGGGCGCAGGAAGGGGAATACAGCATGACCGATTATATGCCAAGTACGAAAAAAGATATTGACGGCATGTATGATGAGCTGATTCAGATGGTTCAAAGGACAAAAGAACCGCATTTAAGGAAACTGGCAGAAATGATTTTTATAGAAGATCAGGATTTCGCCAGAGAATTCAAAGTTCATTCCGCAGCCAAGAGCGTGCATCACGGTTACATTGGAGGACTTCTGGAACACAGCCTGTCTGTGGCGAAAATCTGTGAAAGTTATGCGGCTCTGTATCCGCAGATCAACCGGGATCTGCTGGTTATGAGCGCGCTGTGGCATGACATGGGAAAAGTAGAAGAATTATCAGGATTTCCTGAAAATGATTACACGGATGAAGGACAGCTGGTGGGACATATCGTAATGGGAGCGATTAAATTAGACCGCCTGATGCGTCAGATCCCGGGATTTCCGCCGAAACTGGCAAACGAAGTGAAACACTGTATTCTGGCACATCATGGGGAACTGGAATTTGGTTCTCCGAAAAAACCGGCGCTGCTGGAAGCCATTGCACTGAGCCAGGCAGATAATCTGGACGCCAGAATGGAAACATTTGCAGAAATCATTGAAAAACAGAAAGAAGACCAGGAATGGTCCGGATTCCAGAGACTTCTGGATACAAGAATCCGAAAAACATCAATTTAGAGGTGAATATGGAATTTAAGAAAAATCAGATGGTTGAACTGTATATTGATGACATAGGAAATGAAGGAGAGGGCATCGGCCATGTGGACGGCTATGCCCTCTTTTTAAAGGACGCTGTAGTGGGAGACAGAGTCCGGGCAAAGATCATGAAAGCCAAGAAAAAATACGGCTATGCCCGAGTGGAAGAAGTGCTGGAGCCGTCCAAAGACCGTGTGAAACCGGTTTGTCCTGTGGCAAGACCGTGCGGAGGCTGCACCCTGCAGCACTTATCTTATGAAAAACAGCTGGAATATAAGTTCCGCAAGGTAAAAAACTGCCTGGAGCGGATTGGCGGACTGGAAAATATTGAGGAAAAAATGGAGCCGGTCTATGGCATGGATGAACCGTACCATTACAGAAACAAGGCCCAGTTTCCTGTGGGAACGGACAAAGAAGGCAATCTGGTAACCGGATTTTATGCGGGTAAATCGCATCAGATCATTCCGTGTACCGACTGTGCCATTCAGCATCCGGTGAATCAGGAAATCCTGGAAAAAGTGCTGCATTATATGAGGAAAAACCATATTTCCGCGTATGATGAAAAGACCGGGAAGGGACTGGTACGCCATATCGTGACGAGAGTCGGATTTACTACCGGAGAGGTAATGGTCTGCCTTGTACTTAACGGAAACAAAAAGAAGCTGAAAAACGTGGAACAGCTTGTTGATTCTCTGAGGGAAATCGAAGGAATGACCAGCATCTGCGTGAATGTCAACCAGGAGCGGACTAATAAGATTCTGGGAAGTCAGATTGAAGAAGTGTATGGACCGCCGTATATTTATGATTATATTGGGAATGTAAAATATCAGATCGGACCTCTGTCTTTTTTCCAGGTGAATCCGAGACAGACGAGGGTTCTCTATGAAAAGGCATTGGAGTATGCGCAGCTGGAAGGAGAGGAAACCGTATGGGATCTGTACTGCGGCATTGGAACTATTTCTTTGTTCCTGGCTCAGAAAGCAAAACAGGTCTACGGCGTGGAAATCGTGCCGGAAGCTATTGACGATGCAAGACTGAACGCCAGGATGAACGGATTTGACAATGCACAGTTCTTCGTGGGAAAAGCAGAGGAAGTACTGCCGAGAGAATATGAAAAGAACGGTGTGTATGCGGATGTTATCGTTGTGGATCCGCCGCGAAAAGGATGCGATGGGAAACTGCTGGATACCATGGTAAAAATGGCGCCGAAACGAATTGTCTATGTAAGCTGTGATCCGGCCACACTGGCGAGAGACGTGAAAATACTGGGAGAACAGGGATACCAGGTGGATAAAGTCAGCGTCGTAGACCAGTTCGGACACAGCGGGCACGTAGAGACAGTGTGCCTTTTATCAAGAAAAGATAAGTAAATCAACCGTTTCAATAAAACAAAGGCAGAAAGGATGGACTTATGAAGAAGATTGAGGGTTCACCGAAGAATTTAAGACAGCTGCTTCAAAATACGAAATATTCAATTCATTATTACCAGCGGGAATATATGTGGCGGCGGAAACATATCGAAGAACTGATCGATGATCTGACTTCAGAATTTCTGGACTATTATAAACCTGGGGATACAAGACCGGCAGTTGCTGATTATGGGACCTATTTCATGGGATCGATTATATTAGCCGGCAGAGAAAATGCGATTATTGACGGTCAGCAGAGATTATCATCTTTAACTTTGCTTCTGATGTACCTGAATAACAGATTAAAGGCAGCCGGGCAGAGTTACAATATAATCGAAACTATGATTTTTTCTGAATCCTTTGGCACGAAGTCATTTAATATCAATGTCGATGACCGCCAGGAATGTATGGAAGCTATTTTTAATAATGTGGATTTTGACGTTACCGGAGCGGGCGAATCGGTATGTAATCTTTATGGAAGATATCAGGATATTCAGGAGGTTTTTCCTGAGGATATATCGGATGATCTTTTACTGCATTTCTGTGACTGGCTGGCGGAAAAAGTATTTTTTATTGAAATTGTAGCAACGACAGAACAAGACGCTCACAAAATCTTTGTTACCATGAATGACCGGGGACTTAGCCTGACTTCCACGGAAATGTTAAAAGGCTACCTGCTTTCGGAAATTAAATCTGATTCTGTGAGAGAAAAAATGAACAATCTCTGGAAAGACAAGATTCTCTTGCTAAAGCGGGATGACGATAAGGGCGATGAAGTTTTTATAAAGGTATGGCTGAGGGCGCATTATGCGGAAACCATCCGTGAAAACAGGGCAAAAGCGAAGAATAAAGATTTTGATATTATTAGCGGTTCATTTCATAAATGGGTGAGAGATGAACGTGAAAAACTTGGACTGAACAGTTCAGATGATTATGAACTGTTTATAAAGAAGTTTGCCAAATTTGCTGATGTATACGAATTGATCCGCAAAGCTGAAGCAGTATTTTCAGAGGAAACAAAGTATGTTTACTATAATGCCCGGGTTAACTTTACATTACAGCCTCAGCTGCTGCTGGCTCCGATATGCTACGAAGATCCATGGCCGGTGATTACAGAGAAGATCAATCTGACAGCAAGGTTTATTGATCTTTTGATTATCTCAAGAGTTATAAATTACAGATCGGTAAATTACAGCACTATTAAGAATTTTGTATTCAATGTGACAAAGGATATTCGTATGACGGATATTCCTGCATTAAAAAGTAAATTGCAGCAGCAGTATATCAATCTTGCATTTGCACCTGAAACAGCACTTTATAACTGGGGATTTAACAGCTTTACAAAAAAATATATAAAACATTTTCTGGCGCGAGTTACCGGCTATATTGAGGAACAGACAGGGGTTGCATCGAATTACTGCAATTATATGAATACGCAGACGAAGAATCCATTCGAGATAGAGCATATCATTGCCGATCATTATGAGTGGTTTACCAGTGAATATTCAGATCAGGACGATTTCAGACGATGGAGAAATAGTGTGGGAGCATTGTTGCTGCTTCATAAGAGCATCAATGCCAGTCTGAATGACGCAGGATATGAGTATAAGTTGAAAAAGTATTGTTCCAATGAAGGAAATATTTATACGGAATCTCTCGGAGATTCAGCATATCAGAATCATCCGCAGTTTAAAAAATTCATTGCGGATCACAATCTGGGATTCAGGGCATATGCTAAATTTGGCAAGACGGAAATAACAGAAAGAACAGCAGTGCTGGTAGAATTGACAAAACTCATATGGAACGATGAGATGTTTCGGTAAGAAGAAGTAAGGATTACAGAAAAATTCAATTTATTTTTAAGAACCGCTTGCGGTTCCAGGTTGACACTTGCTGTCAACCTTTTTTATTGTTGATATATCAAGAGAGCGCTCTCCTGAACAGAAATGAATATGGAGGTAAGTAATGAACGGATTAAAGATAATAAGAATTCAATGCAATTATTCAGTTGGTGAACTGGCAGCAGAAATAGGCGTATCGCGCCAGATGATAAGTGCCTGGGAAAACGGAAAGAAAAGCATACCTGAGAGTAGGAAAATGCAATTAGCTGAGTATTTTGGAGTTGAGCCGGAGTTAATTGGAGAAATCAATGAACAGAAAAAGAGAGACATTGTGAACCGAACGTTCTATCGGTGGCGGAATGATAAAGCAGAACATTTCAGATTTAAACCGCAGAAAGAAGATGCTGAAGAACCCGTAATATGGCTTGAAAAAAAGGAAAGAAAGAATACGATATCAGAAGAATTACATAAGAAAAAGAAAGAACAGAAGGTTCTGCTGGAAAGAATGAAAAGTCAGGCGGATCAAATAAAAGGAAATGATATAAACAGCAGGATAGCCTCCCTGAACCGGTGGAATGATTATTATAAATTGTGCGCAGATAATTTTGAACAAATAATGCAGAAAGAGCTGCATCTGAAAATGTATTATTTTTATAAAATATTAGAAATGCAGATTGTTTTGGGAGAAGTACTTGGAACTGCTGATACAATGTATAAAAAAATAGAAGAAGCTTCCATAGATGACTCTGTATACAGCATCGACAGGAAATTTATCAAAGAGTGTGCGCAGTATGTGAAAGAACATATGAAGCCTGCGATGGAAGAGCTAGAAGAAGCAAATAAAGAATTTGTACGCCAAAAAGAAGAAGCGGATTTTTTTGAGAATAGTAAAAGCGGACCAAAAGGATTATAATCAATAGTAAGAAAAGTACGAGATTCAGTTACAAGAAGAAAGGACGTAGATGACAATGCATGATCATATCCAAATCCGCGGCGCACGGGTTCATAACCTGAAAAATATTGATGTGGATGTGCCGTTGAATCAGATCGTAGGGATTGCCGGAGTTTCCGGTTCGGGAAAATCGTCTCTGGCGCTGGGTGTTCTGTATGCCGAGGGCTCAAGGCGGTATCTGGAAGCACTGTCTACTTATACCCGACGCCGCATGACCCAGGCGGCAAAAGCTCAGGTGGATGAAGTGCTGTATGTGCCGGCGGCATTGGCGCTGCATCAGCGTCCCGGCGTGCCGGGAATCCGAAGTACTTTTGGTACAGGAACTGAGCTGTTAAACAGTCTCAGACTGATGTATTCCCGCCTGGCCAGCCACCGCTGTCCAAAGGGTCATTATGTACCGCCTTCTCTGGCGGCTGCCGCAGAGAAACCTCTTGTCTGTCCGGAGTGCGGCACGGAATTTTATGCGCCTTCTGCGGAGGAACTGGCTTTTAACAGCCAGGGAGCCTGCAAGACCTGCGGCGGCACCGGCATTGTGCGTACCGTTGACCGGTCTGTTCTGGTCCCGGATGAAAGTCTGACGATTGATGAAGGAGCGGTGGCGCCATGGAGATCGCTGATGTGGGATCTGATGACGGATGTATGCCGTGAAATGGGAGTGCGTACAGATGTGCCGTTTCGGGATCTGACGGATAAAGAAAAAGAAATCGTGTTTGATGGTCCGGCAGAGAAAAAGCACATTCTTTACCGTGCGAAAAAAACGGATGCCGTCTCAGAACTGGATTTTACTTACTACAGTGCGGTTCGGACAGTTGAAAATGCCCTTTCCAAGGTGAAGGATGAAAAGGGAATGAAGCGTGTGGAAAAGTTCCTGAAAGAAGACATCTGTCCGGACTGCGGAGGAAGCCGCCTGAGCGCGGACGCCAGGGCACCGAAGCTTAGAGGAATATCTCTGGATGAGGCGTGTAAAATGACACTGGAAGATCTGACCGGCTGGGTATCAGGTGTGCCCGAAAGTCTGCCGGAAGAAATGCGGCCGATGGCAGAGAGCATCTGTGAGTCTTTTCAGACCGTGGCAAAGCGGCTGATGGATCTTGGACTTGGATATCTGACTCTTGATCGTGCGGCATCCACGCTTTCAACGGGAGAACGTCAGAGAATGCAGCTGGCACGTGCAGTAAGAAATCGTACCACCGGAGTTCTGTATGTGCTGGACGAGCCGTCCATCGGGCTGCATCCATCCAATATCATTGGTCTGACAGGAGTCATGCATGACCTGATCGATGATGGAAACTCAGTGGTGCTGGTGGACCATGATACGCAGATTTTATCAGAAGCTGACTGGATCATTGAAATGGGGCCGGACGCAGGATCTGACGGAGGACGTGTGATTGCTCAGGGAACGGTAGATGATTTGACGAAAAATGCAGATTCCAAAATCGGTCCATTTCTGGCAGATCATCCAAGAGCCAGCCTGCGGGAGCAGACTCCGATGGAGGCGATGTTTGACGAAGGGAAAATCCATCTTTCTACAGGAACCATCCATACAGTGAAGCCGCTGGAAGCAGAGATACCGAAAGGAAGAATGACTGTGATAACCGGGGTGTCCGGATCCGGGAAAACAACATTGATTCTGGAAAGCCTGATTCCGGGGCTGGAGGCTCAGATCCAGGGGGAAAAACTGCCGGAACATGTGCACGCTGTGGATACTGCGGGAATTTCACAGGTGAAGCTGATTGATGCAACGCCGATTGGCATTAATGTTCGTTCAACGGTGGCAACCTATGCTAATGTGCATGCGGAGCTTCGGAAGATTTTTGCACGTACACCGGAAGCGAAAGAGCATGGATATAAAGCAGGAGATTTTTCTTATAACAAAGGATGTCTGCGATGTCCGGTCTGCGATGGTACAGGAGTTATCAGTCTGGATGTGCAGTTTTTGCCGGATGTGGATATTCCTTGTCCGGAATGCAGAGGCTCCCGCTATGGAAAAGATGCGGGAAAGATTCATTATCAGAATAAAGAGGGTCAAAAGTATTCGCTCCCGGATTTAATGGCGATGGACATTCACACTGCACTGGAAGCGTGCAAAGATCTGAAATTAGTGCACCGCCGTCTGCAGGTACTGGAAGATCTGGGACTGGGGTATCTTACATTAGGAGAAGAAACGCCGAACCTGTCCGGCGGTGAGGCTCAGCGTCTGAAACTGGCCAGTGAAATGGGAAAAGCCCAGTCAGACTCTGTGTTCGTTTTTGATGAGCCGACTATCGGCCTGCATCCGCTGGATGTGGAAACTCTGCTGGGAGTTTTCCAGACATTAATCCGTCATGGGGCAACGGTCATTGTGATCGAACATGATCTGGATGTGATACGAAATGCGGATTATGTCATTGATATGGGACCGGGCGGAGGCGAAGCCGGCGGGCGCATTGTGGCGTCAGGAACGCCGCAGATGATAAAAGAAACGCCGGAAAGCATCACCGGAAGATTCCTATAGCAATGAAAATAAAGTTTTGGAAAAGAACGATATATAAAATGAAGGAGAGTCAGGAAAATTTATGAAAGAAGAATGTCTGATCTGTAAAGCGCCTCTGGAATATCTGAATGAAGATATTGAGATGGAGTGCGAATTATGCCATAAAAAAGAAAAGAGCAAAACCCGGTGTGTCAACGGACATTACGTCTGCAATGAATGTCATATGCAGGGAATTGACAGTCTTGTAGGTCTGTGTCTGAAGGAAACATCCAAAGATCCGGCAGAGATTCTGAATCAAATGATGGATCTGCCGTTCTGCCATATGCACGGACCAGAGCATCATGTGATGGTGGGAATGGCTCTGCTGACTGCTTATAAAAACGCAGGAGGAGAGATTGATCTTGAAAAAGCATTGATCGAGATGAACAGCAGAGGAAAATCAGTGCCAGGCGGAGCCTGCGGATTCTGGGGCGCCTGCGGAGCGGGAATCAGCGCCGGAATGTTTATTTCCATTGTGACTGGCTCTACGCCTCTTGGAACAGATAATTTTGCCCTGTCTCACAAGATGACATCCGCGGCTCTGGGAGCCATTGGAGAGGTTGGGGGACCGCGCTGCTGCAAGAGGGATTCTTATCTTTCCATTCAGAAAGCTGTGGAGTTTGTGAAAGAAAATTTAAATGTAGATATGGGGCAGTCAGAGATTATCTGTTCCCACAGTGGACAGAACAATCAGTGTATTGGAAAACGATGTCCGTTTTTTAACCGGGCGAAAAAGAAGATAGCCTTTCTCTGTGTTCATAATTCCTGCAGGAGCCAGATTGCGGAAGCTCTTGGGAAAAAATATCTGGCAGACACTGCTGACTGTTATTCTGCCGGGACTCAGACAAAACCGCAGATCAACCAGGATGCAGTAAGACTGATGAAGCAGGAGTATGGGATTGATATGGAACAAGAACAGTATCCCAAACTGCTGGATGAGATACCGGAGGCGGATCTTTATGTAACCATGGGATGCAATGTGGCGTGCCCGAATGTTCCGGGGAAGAAAACTGTGGACTGGGGTCTGGAAGATCCTACCGGACAGGATGATCAGGTATTTATGGACACAATCCGGGAGATAGAGAAAAAAATCATAGAACTGAAAGAAAAATTATAACAGAATATCTGATATCAGAACAGAAAGAGCGGATGCGGTCATAAAATGATCCGCATTCCGGATTAGCTGTCAGGTGGAAATCTTAGCAAAATTAAAAAAATTTGTAAAACAAGTTGACTTTTAAGAAAAGAGAGAGTAGATTATAAGTATAAATTAAACAATTGCTTAATTATTGAAATGAATCAACAGAAAGGAAGAGAAGAAAATGAAAAAAAGTTATAAGATCGATGTAGACTGCGCAAACTGTGCAAATAAGATGGAAGAAGCTGCTCAGAAGACAGCCGGGGTGAAAAACGCTTCTGTAAATTTCATGATGCTGAAAATGAATGTGGAATTTGAAGATGGATATAATCCAAAAGAAGTGATGCAGGAAGTACGAAAGAACTGCAAAAAAGTAGAAGATGACTGTGAAATTTATCTTTGAGAAAGAAATGGAAAGAAGAAAAGAGCCCCGGTGACAGCATAAAAAAGAGAAGGGGTTTTTATTTTGAACAACAATTAAATAAATAAACAAATGTTTAATTAAAAGAAAAAGGCGGTGACAATATGAATAAAAAACAAAGAAAAATGCTGTTTCGTATTATAATTGCAGCGGTCTTTCTCGTCCTGTTGAATTTCATTCCGGTTACAGGAACGGCAGGATTTCTGCTGTATTTGATTCCGTATCTGGTGGTCGGATATGACATCTTATGGAAGGCGCTGAAAGGAATCAAAAACCATCAGGTATTTGATGAAAATTTTCTGATGGCCGTGGCAACCATAGGAGCCATTGCGCTGGCATTGTATGAAAAAAGCAGTGATTATACGGAAGCCATTGCGGTTATGCTGTTTTATCAGATCGGAGAGTGGTTCCAGAGCTATGCAGTGGGAAAAAGCCGCAGAAATATCAGTGAATTGATGGATATCCGTCCGGATTATGCCAACATTGAGAAAGATGGAAGACTGGAAAAAACAGATCCGGATGAAGTGGAGACCGGCAGTGTGATCGTAGTGCAGCCAGGAGAGAAAGTGCCGATTGATGGAATCGTAGAGGAAGGGGAATCCAGCCTGAATACAAGCGCGCTGACGGGAGAAAGTCTTCCGAGAGATGTGGAAAAGGGGGATGAGATCATCAGCGGATGCATCAACATGACGGGAGTCCTGAAAATCCGGACCACAAAGGAATTTGGGGAATCTACGGTATCTAAGATTCTGGATCTTGTGGAAAATGCCAGCTCCCGCAAATCGAAATCAGAAGATTTTATTTCAAGATTTGCCCGTATTTATACGCCGGCAGTCTGTTGCGCAGCGCTGGCGCTGGCATTTCTGCCGCCGCTGGTGCGGATGCTGGGAATGGGGATGGCAGCAGAGTGGGGGACCTGGATTTACAGGGCATTAACATTCCTGGTTATCAGCTGTCCATGCGCTCTGGTGATCAGTATTCCATTAAGCTTTTTCGCAGGAATCGGAGGAGCCGGCAATGCCGGAGTTTTGGTGAAAGGATCCAATTATCTGGAAACTCTTTCTCAGACGAAAATTATGGTGTTTGATAAAACAGGCACACTGACGCAGGGAGTTTTTGAAGTCAATGGAATCCATCACAGTGAAATGGAGAATGAGAAGCTGATTGAATATGCGGCTCTTGCGGAGAGCGCTTCTTCCCATCCTATCAGTAAGAGTCTGCAGCGGGCTTATGGAAAAGAAATTGACCGAAGCCGTGTCAGTGATATCCGTGAGATCAGCGGAAATGGTATAATTGCGAAGGTTGACGGGCGTGAAATTGCTATAGGCAATGATAAACTGATGAAACATATGGGAATTTCATTTATTGACTGTCATTCCGTGGGAACCATTCTTCATATGGCGGTGGATCATAAATATGCCGGTCACATTGTAATCTCTGATGTGGTAAAGCCCCATTCAAAAGAAGCAGTTCAGGAATTAAAGAAAGCGGGAATCAGGGAAACAGTGATGCTTACCGGAGATGCAAAAAAAGTGGCAGAGCAGGTGGCAGAAGATCTTGGTTTGGATGGAGTATACAGTGAACTCCTTCCGGCAGATAAAGTGGAGAGAGTAGAAGAACTGATGAAGAACAAGCCGGAAAAAGAGAAACTGGCCTTTGTGGGAGACGGAATGAATGACGCGCCGGTTCTGCGTCGTGCGGATATCGGAATTGCCATGGGAGCCATGGGATCCGATGCGGCCATTGAAGCGGCAGATGTTGTACTGATGGATGATGATCCAATGCAGATTTCCAAAGCCATTAAAATTTCACGGAAATGTCTTAGAATTGTCTATCAGAATATCGTGTTTGCTATTGGAATCAAAGTGATTTGTCTCGTTCTGGGGGCTGTCGGAATTGCCAGTATGTGGCTGGCAATTTTTGCGGATGTAGGTGTTATGATCCTTGCGGTTCTGAATGCCATTCGGGCTCTTTTTGTAAAAAAACTATGACAGGATCAACAATAGATCGTGCATTCATTTGCGGATGCACGATCTATCTGTCAGAAAAGCCAGGGAAGCAGTTCAGCCTGCCTCATTAGATTTTCTGTGTCCTGATAGTCGGAAATATAACAATCTGCATGGTTATAGCGTTCGGAATGTTTCATGGAAAGTACCTGGATGATTTTTCCCGCACCAGCGCGTTTAGCAGATTCAATTCCTGAAAAGGCGTCTTCGAAGACAACGCATTGGTGAATGTCCGTATGAAGTTTTTCGGCGGCTTTCAGATACAGATCGGGTTCAGGTTTTCCGGGGATGGTTCCATCGTTATATACAATATTGCGGATATCGAACCAGTGATCCAGGTTTAAATGCTCGAAGAAGAACTTCACGTTGTTCCAGCCGGATGCTGTTGCGATTGTCATAGGGATTTTGTGTTCTTTTAATAGATCCAGAAAATCCGTAAGGCCGTCAGCGAGTTTGAAGTCTTTGCTTTTCAGGCAGAGATTCCGGTATATGGCTTCTTTTTCTTCTTCAAATGCATCCATGAGATCACGGGAAACCGGATGTCCCAGAAAATATTCCAGGGAATCAGCCGAGTTCCTCCCGTGAATGCAGTGCTGAAATTCTTCATGAGAAATATCATGACCGGTTTTTTGGCGGATGTAATTTTTCCAGGATATTTCCTGAAAATCCTCGTCAAAAAACATAGTGCCGTTAAAATCAAAAATAACTCCTAACATCTGGTGAGACCTCCTTTTTATAAAAATTATAACGGATGGAGAGGATTTATCCTATCAGAAACTTGTTATTTTATGTCAGGTTTTCCGGAGCGTATCCGCACAAAGTTTTGGCGGACAGAGCATCGTTCCAGTAATATAATCCCGGAGTCTCGCATACACGGAACATCGGGAAAAGATCCTTCATGTCCGGACATATTTTCGGGAAAATATTTTCCAGATCTTCCAGGAAATCTTCATTATAGCAGAGAGTCCGGTGGTCATTCCAAATGGCATTATAGGAAATATTGGCTTCTACAAGATCCTGGAACATGTGACTTCCGCAGCTTAGTTCCGGCATGTAGCCGGCCCGGTTGTCAGATACTTCACAGATGCAGCAGAAGCCGGAGATATTGGCAAAACTTACCGGGACGCCCGGTTCCGGAGAAGAAGTGCCCAGTCTGCCCGGAGCCATCAGAAGCAGATTGGCATGCCTGCCCTGATAATAACGGTTAATCCGTCCGACAGCTTCTGCGGCTTTCGGTTTGGACGTATAAGGGTAATTATAGTACTGCACCGGATCAATCTGAACGACAGCAGTAATTGGTTTTTTCGCAGAACTTCCCATGGAAGAATCTTTCAGATGGAAAAATGTCTGTTCCTGCGGAAGTTCAGGAATGGAAATTCTTTTTCCTTCTTCTCCGGTGTACAAAGGACGGCACTGCACCAGATTTAGAACAAAATCCCCATTTTCATCTAAATTTACAGTATATTCAATATCCACAGGATTCTGATAAGCCTCTTCCAGGGTTTTTAGAATTCTCTGGATAAAATTTGTAAAGATTTCATTTTCCAGCAGTTTCTGGCAGGTGACGAACCACACTTCGCGCCATCTTCCCATCCGCTTCAGAGAATTTTCAGCTTCATAGTCCCGTTCCATGACGGCTTTTTTGAACCAGAGAGGAAGCTGATCCAGGAAGCTGTCAACCGGAATGGTGCGCAGAGTATTGTTTTCAATATCCAGAACATCCATGTTTCGCTGGGAGAATCGGTGCCGTTCTGCCAGGCTTCCATACATGGAAACAGATGGACGGTCCAGATTAACAAGCCGCGGATAATCATTTTCTGTGCGGTCTACGGCGCGGGTTCCAAGTCCGGTTACGATACGGAGAAGTCCGGCAGAAGGATCCATATTTTTATCCAGTTTATAGAAACTGCGGCTGTAGCCAACGCCTGCCGCTGACGGGAAGAAATAGCTGCCGTGATAAGAACCGGAAACTCTCTGTGCCAGAACCGCCATCTGTTCATCATGGTGATCCAGTCCCTGAATCTTGCGGTATTCCAGGGCGGAAATATCCATAGTGCTGGCGTAGACCGTGCGGACGGCATCTTCAAAAGCATGCAGCCGTTCATCCGGCGTTCCCTGATTGACACAGAAAACAGATTCATATTTGCCGGCGAAAGCATTTCCAAAACCATCTTCCAGAAAACTGAAGGAACGGACGATCACCGGGCTCTGACCATAATATTCCAGAAGAGTGCGGAATTGTTCCCGTATGTTGGAAGGAAATTCCCCGGAAAGGAGAGCTTCCTTCAAAGCCTCCCCCGCTTGAAATATCCTTCGTCTGTGCGCTGGGAGATACGGGTTTCCCAGCAGTTATTGGAAACGATATAAGTATAGAATACGTCGGAGCCGATGTAATAAGAATCATGAGGTTCATGATACTGCATATATTCAGGAATGTGTGAATGAATGATTTTCCGGGCAAGGAGCATGCCGCAGGCCTTGCCCCCGATTGCGCCGCTTCCGATCATGCGGTCCCGCAGTTTAAAATAGTCCCTGGGTTTGAAATACTGTTTTACCATTTTCTGAAGATGAGGGTCTTTGGTCATAGTGCTTTCAAGGATCTGCTGTTCCGTTTCCTCACTGAAATTACCGTGCTGATATTCCAGTTTCGCCAGGGAAAAGAAGCGGTCATAGCTGTCATAGTTCTGATCCTGAAGCGTATCATTTTCTTTTTCCAGAAGCTGATAATATCTGCTCATGGCCACACCGCCGGTGATGGGCTGGAATTCCTTATTCTGCCGGCCGCAGGTATGTACCATAAACATTTTGGAGGAGTAGCGGTTCCACACCTTCAAAGGGTGGAGATAAACCTGGTCGCCGCTGTAAACGTCCAGAAAGAGCTGGGTAGTGTCCCGGATTTTGGCGATGGTGTCCAGGGAATGACGGCCGCGGATAACAGGAAAATAGGCCGCGGTATTTAATTTGAACAAATAAGGGCATGTAACGCGGAAGAAATTTCCCATCATAAGATCTGTATACCAGACAGATTGGAGAGAGGACAGGCTGTCAAATATATAAAATGCGTCCCGGCCTTCTTCTGTGATCCTGTTGTAAATGTCAACAGTTAAAGGCTTCGAATCCTTTGTCCGGATCAAATTCAAAGATTTTAAGGCCGTCTCTTGGGGAGAGAATCGGATCGTGATTAGCAAAACGCATATAGATCAGCCTGCGGCCGTCCCGGATGGCCTGCTCTGCAAAGGGAACAGCGAAGAAGCGAAAGTCTTCCAGATCAGATACGCTCCATACTACATTGTCGCCCATGCGGATGTGATCAAGAAGATCATCCATACCAGGCATGCCGCTTTGGATTTTATCGAATGCTGCCATGTGATACACCTCCTGTAAGTGAAAAACAAAAGTACTGAAAGAAACAAAACGTTGTGTATCCTGCGTCTTTACAGCTGTTCCAATGTAATCATTTTATCATTTTTCTGATAGAATTCACAGGTAAACAGCTCGATTGAATCAATTTTCGGCATGTCCGGAATTCTGGCTGTATTTTGGATCAGACTCTGGGCAGCACGAGGCGGGGTGGCAGTCTGATGACGGAGAGATTATAATAAAGATTACAGTATTTTATACTGGTTTGCAGCCATGCATGACGGATATGCAGCGGCTGTATTCTGGTAATTCAGGTTTTTTATCTGAGATTTTGGGAAAAGAGAAAGAAGGAGTGATATATGTGGCTTATGTATGCGGCGGGTTCCGCATTCTTTGCGGGCATTACGTCAATTCTTGCCAAATGCGGGATACGGAAAACAGATTCTACAGTGGCGACAGCGGTGCGGACTGTGGTGGTGCTGATTTTTTCCTGGCTGATTGCCGGGGCTGCGGGATCTGTGGATCAGGTCAGATCAGTTGACAGGAAGACTCTGTGGTTTCTGATTTTATCAGGACTTGCGACAGGAGCTTCCTGGCTGTGCTATTTTCGGGCTCTGCAGCTGGGCGATATCAACAAAGTGGTGCCGGTTGATAAGTCCAGTACGGTGCTGACTATTCTGCTTGCCTTTATTTTGCTGAGGGAAGGGATCAGTCTTCCGAAAATAGCGGCGACAGCAGTCATTGCCGCCGGTATTCTGCTGATGGTGGAAAAAAAGGATTTAAAAAAACAGAAGCAGAAAAAGGGAAACCGCTGGTTCCTTTTTGCGTCAGGCTCTGCTTTTTTTGCCAGTCTGACTGCAATACTGGGCAAGATAGGAATATCCGGAGTAGAATCAAATCCGGGGACGGCCATCCGGACGGCGGTTGTACTGGTTATGGCGTGGATTCTCGTGCTGGCAGAAGGAAAATGGAAGGAAGTCCGAAAAATCAATAGAAGTGAGATGATATTCATCTGTCTATCAGGACTTGCGACAGGGGCTTCCTGGCTGTGCTATTACCGTGCTCTTCAGGAAGGTCCGGCCAGTGTGGTGGCGCCGGTTGACAAGCTGAGTGTGCTGGTGACGGCAGTATTTTCTTATTTTGTGTTTGGGGAGACTTTAAGCAGGAAAGCCGGTATAGGGCTGATTCTTTTGACGGCAGGAACAGCGGCGATGGCGTTCATTTCATAGAACCCTGCAGGGCGGGATTCTTTTAAGCGAAGCAGATATCTGGTAGAAAGAAGAAATCCATTGTGCTAGAATAAGAAAACAGATAAAAATAATCAAATGGAAAGGGAAAAGGTATGAAAAGGAAACATCAAATCCTGACGATTCCTAATCTGATGTCATTGTTTCGATTATGCCTGATTCCGCTGATCGTGTGGCTGTACCATAAAAAGGAAATGTACGGTCTTGCGGCTTTTACTCTTGTGGTTTCAGGAATAACAGACGTTGCAGATGGGATTGTTGCACGGCGTTTTAATATGGTAAGTAATTTTGGAAAGGCATTTGATCCGGTGGCGGACAAACTGACACAGTTTGCCATGCTGGTCTGTCTGGCAGTGAGATTTCACTGGATCCTGGTACCAATGTGCCTGATCCTGGTCAAAGAGATCCTTACGGGTATTTTGAAGATGGCGGTCATTCGGAAAACCGGAATCGTAGAAGGCGCTGACTGGCATGGAAAAGTAACGACAGTACTGTTGTACATAACGATTTTTCTGCATCTGGCATGGTATGAGATTCCGGATGTATGGTCCATCGCACTGACGGCGCTTTGTACGGCAATGATGCTGATTTCTTTTATCCTGTATGGAATAAGAAATCTGAAACTGTTAAAAAACAGGAAATATTGAATACAATAAAAAAATCCAGAAATACTTGACAAAAGCATATTGGTACGTTATAGTCATAACTAAATTAAAACATAGTTCAATTGTGGCTGTTACGAAAGGCAAGACCAAAGTTGAAGGAGTGCAGGTGAAGTGCATGACTTTCAGTTTTGGTCTTTTTTAATTTTTTTGAAAAGGAGAGAGGAGAACATTGACCCTGGTAGTAAAAAAACGGTTAAATAACAGCGCGGTCACTGCGGCAGATGAAAACGGAGCAGAATGCGTTGTATTTGGAAAGGGAATTGCATTTCAGGTAAAGGAAAAAGAAATCATTCCTGAAGAAAAGATCGAGAGAGTCTTCTATCAAAAAGAAAAGACATTGCTGTGGCAGCTGATTGAAGATATCCCGCAGAGATATTTTGATATATCCTGTGAGATCATAGAATATATACAGGGAAATCTTAAAGTAGAACTTGGAAATTCCATTTATCTGACTTTGATGGATCATATTTCTTTCATCAAGGAAAGAGCGGAAAAAGGAATGCTTCCGAAAAACACAATGAAATGGGAGATCAGCCGCTATTATCAGGAAGAATACAGACTGAGTAAAAAAGTGGTGGAATTGCTGGAAGACGAATTCGAGATCGAGCTAAATGATGACGAGGCGGCGTCGATCGCACTCCATATTGTAAATGCGGAGATTGGCGGACAGTCGGTGCATCAGGGAATGGAATCGATCCATCTGGTAGACGATATTCTGCAGATCATTTGTTTTCAGACCGGTTCGAAACAGGATGAAGATAATCTGAACTATCAAAGACTTGTCACTCATGTAAAATTTTTTGTACAGAGATTATATAAAAAGGAAAAGCAGAAAACGAAAAATCCGCTGTATGATATTGTGGTAAAACAGTATCCACAGGCATATGAGATTGCGGAAAAAGTGAAGAAATTTGTGGAAAAGAAACTCAACTGTAAGATTGACGATGAGGAAATTACCTATCTGATCGTACATATACAGCTGATTCTGAACCCTTAAATAAAATATGGAGCATAGATAAACAGAATTGTTACTCTTTAGAAAGAGGCAGGATCTGACTATGAAAGACAGAAATGTCATTTTGTGGTCAGGTCCGTTTTTTTTCGGATTTTGGCAGAAAGCGTACGGTTTTGCGGATAAATCCAGAGATACAGGCAATGTAAAAAGAAAAAGGAGGATAAGACGTATTATGACACACAAAGAACTGGCAAAGACCATTGTAGAAAAAATAGGAGGCAGTGAAAATGTAACCTTATATACACACTGCATCACCAGACTTCGCTTTATCCTGAAAGATAAGAGCAAGGTAGACGAAGACGGGCTGAGAGAATTAAAGGAAGTTATGGGCATTGTTGACCGTGGAGGACAATATCAGATTGTCATCGGAAGCGATGTAGAGAGAGTTTTTAATGAGCTTGCCCCGTTTTTACCGAATGTAGAGCAGGATAATCCGGAAGGAGAAAAAGAGGAAGCCAAAGAAAGTACAGAGGAAAAGAAAAGTCCGCTGCAGACAGTCATGAGTTATGTTTCTGCCAGCATTGTGCCAACGATCACCGTCATCGTGGCAGCAGGACTGATCAATGCGGTTCTTGCGATCGCAGTCCAGTTTGGACTGGATAATCAGGGAAGCACGTATACCGTCTGGAATTCTTTCGCACAGCTGGCATTTAGTTATCTTCCGGTATGGCTTGCATTTTCTGCTGCAAAATATTTGAAAACGGATGGATATGTGGCAGCTTTTATTACGGCAGCAACGATTACCTTGTTTAGCAGCGCGAAAAATATGTCCGTTTTTGGAATTTCAATCCCAGAAGTAAATTATTCCGGAGCGATCGTTCCTGTTTTGCTGATGGTTCCGGTGCTTGCGGTTTTGGATAAATTTCTGACAAATCATCTGCATAAAAATCTGGTTTATATGTTTAAACCTTTGATCTGCGCGGCTGTTATGCTTCCGCTGGTATTGTTTGTTTTTGGTCCGATTGGAGCATTTGTAGGAACTCTGCTTGTAGACGCATGTATCGCATTGATGAAGGTTGGCCCGATTTCCATGGCAATTTTGGCAGCACTGCATCCGATCACTGTTATTTTTGGAATGCATTCTCTGTTTACGCCAATCCTGGTCAACGAGCTGACAACCAGTGGAATGACCCATGTATTATGCCGTGCGCTGGCTGCTAACTTTGCGATGGCCGGAGCAGCAGTTGCGGTTGGAGTAAAAGCCAAAAAAGTATCTACAAAATCAGTTGGATTTTCAGCCGGAGTTACAGCGCTGCTGGCAGCGACAGAACCGGCACTGTATGGTGTCCTGCTTCCGCTGAAACGGCCGTTGATCGCTGCATGCGGAGCGGCAGGAGTAGCAGGAGCTGTCATCGGACTGCTTGGAATCCATGCATATTCTATGGGATCTTTTAACTTATTTACATTAAGCTTTACCATTGGCGGAGATGCAATGACAAACTTTTACATGGCATGTGGATGTGCGGCACTGGCATTTGTTCTTGGATTTGCATTCACGTGGCTGTTAGGATTCAAAGAAGATTAAGATGGAAGGATAACAGGAGGTTAAAATGGGTTTTAGAAGTGATTTTTTATGGGGCGGCGCAACGGCAGCCAATCAGTATGAAGGCGGATGGAACGAAGGAGGAAGAGGTCCGGCGAACACGGATGTGATGACGAAAGGTTCTAAGGATCAGGCAAGAGGCGCAACCTATACGCTTCCGGATGGAAGCAGACATCTGACCAAAGGCGTGGCAGTAAAGAATCTCCCGGAAGGAGCCAGATTTGAGGTTTTGGACGGATACGAATATCCATGCCATGATGCCGTGGATTTCTATCATCACTATAAAGAGGATATCGCACTGTTTGCGGAACTTGGATTCAAGACATATCGGATGTCCATTTCCTGGCCAAGGATTTTTCCGACCGGAATGGAAAAAGAACCTAATGAAGAAGGACTGAAATTTTATGACAATGTGTTCGATGAATTGCTGAAATATGGAATCGAGCCTATGGTAACGCTGCATCATTTTGAGGTGCCGCTGGAATTAACAAATCAGTGGGGGTCATGGGCAGACCGGCGTACGATTGACTGTTTTATCAGATTTTGCAGGACGGTATTTGAACGTTATAAAAACAAAGTAAAATACTGGATGACATTTAATGAAATCAATAACATTTACTTTGGATTTTTATCATCCGGAGTTCCGGGAGATGATCTTCAGACGGTAATGCAGGCAGCCCATCATCAGTTTGTAGCCAGCGCCATGGCAGTGAAGATCGGGCATGAGATCAATCCGGATTTTAAGATCGGATGTATGCTGGCAGCCTCTCGCTGCACAGTATATCCGGAGACCTGTAATCCGGCGGATGTGCAGAAAGCCTGGGAACAGGCAAGCCGTCAGTACTTCTTTGCGGATGTACAGTGCAGAGGATACTATCCGTCTTATCAGCTGAAATATTTCGAGAGAAATGGGATCCATATCCAGAAAGAGTCCGGAGATGATGAAATCCTGAAAGAGGGAACAGTAGATTATATAGCAATCAGCTACTACCGGTCTATGATTACGGCAGCTCCGAAACAGGAGGGAAGCGATCCGCTGCTTCTGGGAGTGATCAATCCGTATCTGGAAGCAACCGAATGGGGAATTGCGATCGATCCTATGGGATTCCGCATTACCCTGCACAATCTTTATGACCGTTATCAGCTTCCGGTGATGATCGTGGAAAATGGAATTGGCGCGGCGGATGAAGTGGCAGAAGACGGACAGATCCATGATCCTTACAGAGTGGATTTCTTCCGGAGCCATATTCAGGCAATGAAAGACGCGGTGGATATCGATGGAGTCGACGTCATGGGATACACGACATGGGCGCCGATTGATATTGTATCAGCCGGCACAGGAGAGATGCGGAAACGATATGGATTTGTGTATGTAGATAAAGACGATGAAGGAAACGGCTCTCTGAAAAGAAGCAAAAAAGACAGTTTTGCATGGTATCAGAAGGTAATTGCATCCAATGGAGAAGATTTGGAATAATGGAGGAAAAGCATGAGATTATTTGGAAGAAAGAAAAAAGAAAAAAAGGTTTTTAATGAAAACTGCGTGTATGCGCCGGTCAATGGGAAGACTGCATCCCTGGAATCTTTGGAAGATGGGATGTTTTCTGAGAAAATAATGGGAGATGGGATTGTTGTAGTTCCATCTGATGGTAATTTTAAATCTCCTGTAGCAGGAACTGTGAAAGCTGCATTTCCGACAGGTCATGCATATGGTTTTCTGACAGATGACGGCAAAGAGGTGCTGCTGCATATCGGCATTGATACGGTAGAACTCAATGGAAAAGGGTTCCGCCCTCATGTAAAACAGGGGCAGAAAGTATCCGTTGGGGACAAGCTGGTGACCGTGGATCTGGATGTGATAAAGGAAGGCGGATATCCTTCAGAAGCGATTTTAATCGTAACCAGTGGAAATTCTATTAAAAACCGCATTCCGGAGAACACGGAAGTACAGGCGGAAGATTCATTAATGGAGCTGGAATAGAGAATATCTGAGAATTTGCCATACTGATATTTAAGATTTGACGCTGAAAACCATAGGGCAGCCTGTTACCATTTAAATTGTAACAGGAAACAGACAGAAAGGATGTTCACTATGAAACAATGGGCGGCGAAAGTTTATAATATTTATTTTCAGGCGGTACAGATCAATCTTTTGAACTGGATTGAAGCGGAAACCAATGCAAAATGCCGGAAGGCATACAGAAAACATTTGCAGGCGGTAATCTCAGCGTAGAAAAAATAATAGAAAGACAG
>ERZ1643249.324-NODE-324-length-57947-cov-12.463276_pt1 | contig 57947 bp, 68 predicted proteins | sample MGYA00579263_ERZ1643249 | MGnify/ENA primary metagenome ERZ1643249 (study PRJEB29033, sample SAMEA4952264) | chicken gut metagenome | biome: Broiler Chicken; feature: Gastrointestinal Tract; material: Caecum | place: Ireland | collected 2018 | study: Broiler...
AATCTCTATATAATTTATTACAAATAATATTATCTCCTAATTCCATAATTCTATTTGAAATATTTTTGAACAATAATTCACAAATAGGTTCTTGTGTTTTTTTAATATAATCGTATAATTCTTTAGCTAGTTCAAATGAATATTCCAAATTAGTTATATCTTCTACTAGCAAATAATAACACAAAGATGTATTTTCATAACCTTTTTTAATTTTTAATTTGTTTTGTAAATCAAATTTTTTAACATCTTTTAAAAAACATATATATAAATTATTTTGATTAATTCGAACTTCTATAAATCTTTTTTTTAATTTATATACAACTGTTTTTAATAAATAATTTCTTATAACATCTTTTCCTATAGAAATAATATACTCATCAAATTTATCAAATAATTTAATAGTCTCAACTTTCTTATTGTATGTTATATCTTTATAATTACTAGTATCATTATTATAAATCAAATTTTTAATGTCACCTTCTTCACTTTTGAGCTTACAATTTTCCACTTTAACTTTCCTTTCTAATTTTGGATACTCCTATTTTTTGAATAAATAACATTGTTATAGATCAAATTGAATGTAGAATAGACTTCTATATTGGAATGACTTTTCTTATTTATATAAGCATCTTCAAACTCAAAAATGTTCCTGTGTAACCACCAAGATTGCAAGAGTTTTGTACTACTTGTAAAAAAGTCTGATCTCCATGTCCCCCTGCTTTCCAACATTTTATTCGAGCATTTTCTACTGTAACAGATCCACCATCATAAAAATGGTCATTTAATAAATCAACTACTCCTTCTTCTACTGCTGCAGATAGTGTTACTATTTTAAATGTACTTCCTGGTTCATAACTGGCCCATATCGCTAGATTTCTATTGATTTCTTCAATAGAATAATCTTGATAGTTATTAGGATCAAATCCTGGTTTAGAAGCAATACCAAGTATTTCACCAGTATTAGGATCCATTGCTATCGCCCAAGCTCCATCTGCATTATACTTAGTCATGGCATTATTAAGTTCTCTTTCAATTGATGATTGTATATCATAATTAATTGTCAAATATATATCCATACCATCTTGCGGTTCAACATATACTTCACTTCTTTCTAATCTCTGCCCTTTGGCATCCGAAAAATATTGAATTGCACCACTTGCTCCCGTTAAATATTCGTCATACTCAAGTTCTAATCCACTAAGTCCTTGATTATCAATACCAACATATCCTAGTGAATGTGATAACATATCATCATATGGATAATATCTTTTTGATTCTTTTACTAAGTATACTCCATCATATCCTAAAGCATTTATTTTATCAGCAATATCATAAGATAATCTTCTTCCTTCTGGATGAACTCTTTCTATTGATGATTTTTTATAAATATGTTCATTTATTGCTTCTATATCTACTCCTAATATATTAGCTAAGTCACTTGCTACCTTTTCCTTATCTTTTATTTGATTGGGAATTAAAACTAAACTAACTGTCGTTAAATTATCGGCAATTACCGTACCATCACTTGTAAATATTCGCCCTCTATCAGCTTCAATTGGTAAATTTCTACTCCACAAAGAACTGGCAAGATTACTTAATTTTTCATAATCTATTACTTGAATATAAAAGACTTTACATGTTATTAATATAAAGCAAAAAATAATTACTAAAAGCACTATTTTAATTCTTTTATGAATATTTTTTGAAAACATAGAATCACCTTTAGTAAATATTATGTAATAAAATTATACTTTAATATATTAAATATTATAAAGTCACTAAATATCAATATTGTTATAAGAAATAACAATGCTTATAATATCATCAAAATATATTATTAATTTATTAGTAAAAAAAAGACATTTTTCTACTTCATCTAGTCTTCTTACATTACCAGAAATAGTTTTATAAATACCACCACTTTTTTTATTATCGGAAACAAAATATGTAATAGTTACTTTAGGTTTTAATTTTATATTATCGCTTATAAATTTTATTTTTTGATTTAACTCATTTTTAAGTTCATCACTTATTTCAATTTTTTTATCTGTTAATCTTGATGTTTCTTTTATGGCATCATCGTATCCAGTTAAGGCTGCAAAAGGAGCAAATTGAGCAGCTCTATTATACATTGTCATAGGTTTTCTAGTTGAAGATACATGATGTGGTAAATTTATTATATCATCGTATTTATTCATGATGCCCTCCTATTTGCTGATTTCTTTCTATGGTTGTTGCTCCTTCAATAATATTCATTCCTTTTAAAATAGCATTTTTACCATATTTATTTTTTATTTCTAACATAACTTTTTGTATTTCTTTTTCTTTAGTTTCATTAATTATTTCTTGTTTTTTTCTTTTTTCTCTTTCTTCATAATTAGTAAATAAATCAATTTGTTCTATTACTTTTTGATTTTTTTTATTATCTTCACTAATTAATTTATTTACTGATAAATTTAATTTCCTAACAAGTAATATTGGATTAGAAATTCTATCAAATAAATTTATAAATCCTTCTGTAATAATATTAGAAGAAGATGTTAACTGATTTAAATTAATTGTTCCATGAGAATGTTTAGGAATTCTTCTTCCATATGAATCAATAGTTATTTCTCCAAAATATTTATTAGAGATAGACGGATTAGTTAAATTTTCTATATCATAAACTATCGTCATTACTAACTGTTCTGTAAGCAATTTTTTGCTTACTAAATCTAATGCTAAATTATCAGCCATTTCTCTAACTATTAATCTTGCCTTTTTATTATCATAAGGTAAATGGAGAACTTGACCTGAACTAAGAGAAGTGGATGTAGGTTTATAACTTTTGGCAATATCAATAGTACATGGTTCATATCCCCAGGCGTGATCAATTAATAATTCAGCATTTATTCCAAATAATTTATATAATAAATCTTCATTATAATGCGAACACATAGCAACATCACCCATTGTAAACATATTGTTTTTAGCAAGTTTATCTGCTATTCCTTTTCCTACTCTCCAAAAATCAGTAATTGGCTTATGATCCCATAATTTTTTTCTAAAAGTCATTTCATCTAAATCAGCAATTCTAACACCAAATTCGTTTGGTTTACTTTTTTTAGCCACAATATCCATAGCTACTTTAGCTAAAAACATATTTGTACCTATTCCCGCAGTTGCAGTAATACCTGTTTTTTCATATACATCTTTAATTATTTTAGTAACCAATTGTCTAGGTGTACATTTATAAAGAGAAATATAATTTGTAATATCAATAAATACTTCATCAATTGAATAAACAAGGATATCTTCAGGAGCTATATATTTCAAATAAATATTATATATATCAGTACTATATTTCATATAATAAGCCATTCGTGGTGGTGCTATAATTAAATCTAACTCTAATTCTTTATTGTTTTTTAGTTCATTGTCAAAATATGACTTACCAATAAAATTTTTATAATTATTTAGTTTTCTTCTTTGATAATTAATTTCCTTTATTTTTTGTTTAACTTCAAATAATCTTGCTCTTCCCCCTATCCCATATTGTTTTAAAGATGGACTAACTGCTAAGCAAACTGTCTTATCTGTTCTTGTTTCATCAGCGACAACTAAGTTTGTATTTAATGGTTCTAATTTTCTTTCAACACATTCAACTGAAGCATAAAAACTTTTTAAATCAATACATATATATAGTTTTTCCACGTCAATCACCATAATTATTATACCACGAACATTTGTTCTTTGAAAGGGTTTTTATTAATTAACATTAATTAACATTATAACTTTTAAATAAAGAGATAAATAAAATTGATATGAACCGCGTTTTTTAGACACAGAAACGATGTTCATATCATATCACTTCTTAAGCTATTCTTTTTTCTTTAGAAAATTTAGTAAAAAAATATTACAAATTATTTTTCTTTCTAGTCAAGAAAATTCCAATAATCAATCCAATAAAGATAATTGGAGCTATTCTAATAAATAACCATTCAAAAGAATGAAAAGTAACTCCTAAAACAGCATTTTCCGGTTTTTTATAATCCCAATTTAGGTATGGACTATTTAATAAAATTAATGATATAAAAATAATTGTTATGATTATACATAGTGATATTAAAGTCCAATGAATTATTTTTCTTCTTTCATTTCTTCTTTGAGATAATTGAAAATTTATTATCTCTAATTTTTCAGAAATTGCTTTTAAATCATCTTTTTTAGATTCAGAAATATTTTCTCCAAGTAATGCACTTACAGGTGTTTCAAAGACATCTGATATTGACACTAACATTTCTGCATCAGGAACTGACAAACCTTGTTCCCATTTAGAAATTGTTTGTCTAACTACATTTAATTTTATTGCCAGTTCTTCTTGCGAAAGTCCTTTTGATTTTCTTATTGTTTTAATGTTATCTTTTAACATTTTACAACTTCTCCTTTCTTTATAACCATTATATAAAGAACTGTCCGTTGCTACAAGCAATGCATATTAACATTGAATTTAATTATTATTAAATAGCTATTTTCTTTTTATTATATTTTTTAATCTTAAAGTATTTAATATAACTGTAATACTACTTAATACCATAGCTAAACTTGCAATCATTGGATTTATAAAAATTCCAAATGGTTTTAATAATCCCATAGCAATTGGTATCATTAAAGAGTTATAAAAAAATGCCCAAAACAAATTTTGTTTTATATTTTTTATAGTTTTTTTACTTATATTAATTAATTTTATAATACTATTTAAATTATTATTTGTAAGTATTACATCAGCTGAATCCATTGCAATATCTGTTCCACTATTTACACTTACTCCAATATTAGAAATCGCTAAAGCAGGACTATCATTTATTCCGTCTCCACACATCATTACAAATTTATTTTCTTTTTGTAATTGTTTAACTATATTTGATTTCTCTTTTGGTAATACACCCGCTATTATTTTGGTTATTCCTAACTCTTTTGCTATTACTTTAGCAGTATCTTCATTATCTCCTGTTACCATTATTGGTTCAATTTTTATAGTGAGTAAATTTCTTAATACCTCTTTAGTTTCTGTTCTTATAATATCATTTACTCCTATTAAAGATATTATTTTATTATCTTGTACTACATAAACAATACTATTTCCTTTACTTGCTAGTTCTTTTTCTTCTTGTTTATATTTATTTTCAATATTATAATTATCTAAAATTTTAGAATTTCCAATAATTATTTTTTGATTATTTGCCTTTCCGATGATTCCATAACCGGTTATGTTTTCAAATTCTTTAACTTCTAATTTTTCTATTTTATTTTCTTCTAAATAGTCTACAAAAGCTTTTCCTATAGGATGCGTCGTTTTGCTTTCTATACTTCCTACTATTTGTAAAAGTTGTTCTTCTTTCATATCACTAAAGTTTCTAATTTCTGATATTTTTAACTTACCATATGTAAGAGTTCCTGTTTTATCAAAGATAATTACATCTGCTTTTTGAGCATTTTCTAATATCTCACTTTTCTTTATTAAAATTCCATTACTAGCACATAATCCTTCACTTACTATAATGGCAAGAGGAGTTGCCAGACCTAAACTACAAGGACAAGCAACAACTAAAATTGTTACAAATGTTGTTATTGCTGTTTCAAAACTTTGACCTATAATTAAATATATTATAAATGTTAATATTGCTATAATTATAACAATTGGGATAAAATATCCTGATACTTTATCGGCAACTTTGGCTATAGGAGCTTTTGTGTTAGTTGCTTCTACAACCAATTTTACTATTTCCGATACCGTTGAATCTTTTCCAATTTTTTCTGCTTTATATTCAATATAACCATCATAATTTAAACTTCCCGCAATTACTTTATTCCCAATCTCTTTGGCTTGGGGTTTACTTTCCCCAGTTATAAATGACTCATCAAAATGAGCTTTACCTTCTATTATCTCTCCATCTACAGCAACTTTTTCTCCTGACTTGCAAACTAATATATCGCCTTTATTAATCTCATCTAAGGTTACATTTTTTAGTTTTCCATCAACTTTTATTACAGCTGTATTAGGTGTTATTTTCACTAACTTTTGAATAGCTTCAGTTGTTTTATCTTTACTTAATCTATCTATATATCTTCCTAATTTTATAAAATAGATAACTATACTGGAAGACTCGAAATATAAATTCATAACTAAATCAGTATTACCTTTAAATACTAAATACATATTATATAAACTATATAAAAAACTTGTAATAACTCCAATTCCTACTAATGTATCCATATTAGGCGTTTTATAAATTAAATTTTTATATCCATTTCTTATAATATCAAATCCATAAATTATAAAACATATAGAAAATACTAGTAATACTATCATATAGTTTGTTGTAAATTTATGAGGATCAAGAAAAGGAATTACCGGTAAATTTATCATATGTCCCATAGAAATATACATTAAAATTATAGCAAGAACTGTAAATATAATAAATTTAACTTTTTCTTTTTTGTTCTTTTTATTAGTATTTATTTTCTTAAATTCCCCTAAACTTTTAAAACCGGCCTTTTTAACAAATTCTTCTATTTTGGTTTGAGTAAGTTTTGATTCATCATATTCGATACTAGCGTTTGCCATTACTAGATTTACTGAAGCATTTTTAATTCCATCTTGTTTATTTAAATATTTTTCTAATCCATTTGAACAAGCGGAACAAGTCATTCCATCAATAGATAAAATTATCTTTTTCATTTTTATTCTCCAACAACTTCATATCCAATATCTTCAAGAGCTTCTTTAATTACTTCTTTAGATAAATCATTATCTGTAATTACAGTAACTTTTCCTGTAGTATGATCTGCAATTACACTTTTAACTCCATCGATATTTCCTACGGCATTTTTTATTCTGTTTTCACATCCTGTACACATCATACCATTTACTTGTAAAGTTAATTCTTTCATAAATCATCAATTCCTTTCCATATTATTGTTTAAATAACATTTTTAACTTTTAAATAGATATCTAGATATTTCATATTATATCATAAGTTATTATATATAAATAATAAAAAATTACTTATTATTTATCTTATATTTATTTTTAATTCTTAATACTCTTAAAGCATTTATAATGGCTATTACCGAAACACCAACATCTGCAAATACGGCTTCCCACATAGTTGATATTCCCAATGCACTTAAAACTAAAACAAGCATTTTTACCATAATAGCAAATATTATATTCTCTTTAACAATTCTCATTGTTTTCTTTGATAAATAAATGGTATCGACTATTTTAGATGGTTCATCTGTCATAAAGACAACATCAGCTACTTCTATTGCAGCATCTGATCCTAATCCTCCCATTGCTATACCAATATCAGAAACAGCTAAAACTGGTGCATCATTTATTCCATCTCCTACAAATACAAGTTTTCCTTTTTCACTTTTTTCTCTCATAAGTTCTTCTACTTTTTCTACTTTACCGTCTGGTAATAGTTCAGTATAAACTTTTTCTATTCCAAGCATTTTCGCAACATATTCACCAACTTCTTTTTTATCTCCTGTTAACATTGTAATTTTTTTGATGTTATTTTTCTTAAGTTCCTTAATAGTTTTAATTGCATCATCTTTTATTTTATCAGCAATTACTATACATCCCACATACTTCTTATCTATTGCTACATATAAAGTAGTTCCTATATCATTACATTTTGTGAATTTAATTTGCTTTTCATCCATCAATTTTTCATTTCCTACCAACACGTCTTGTTTACCTATTTTTGCAGCAATTCCTAGCCCAGATAATTCTTGTGTTTTTATAATTTGTTTTTCATCAATTTCTTTATTATAGGCCTTTTTGATAGATGCCGCAATTGGATGATTAGAATAATTCTCACTGTATGCCGTAAGCTTTAACAATTCTTCTTCACTAATACCTATTGCATTAACTTGTTGGACTTCAAAGACACCTTCAGTTAGTGTTCCTGTTTTATCAAATACAACTATTTCTGTGTTAGCAATGGCTTCTAAATAATTACTTCCCTTTATTAGTACACCCATTTTAGAGGCTCCTCCGATTCCGCCAAAAAAACTTAAAGGAATAGAAATAACTAAAGCACAAGGACATGATACAACTAAAAATGATAAAGCTCTATATAACCAATCAGAAAATACTGCATCTTTTATAATAAGTGTTGGTAATACCACAAGAAATACTGCAACAATAACTACAATTGGTGTATAATATTGGGCAAATTTTGTAATAAAATTTTCTGATTTTGATTTTTTACTACTTGCATTTTCAACTAAGTCTAATATTTTACTTACTGTTGATTCACCGTATTCTTTAGTTACTTTTACTTTGATAACACTATTTAAATTTATGCATCCACTTAATACATCTTCTCCTTCTACTACATCTTTGGGCAAAGATTCACCAGTTAACGCTTTAGTATCAATGCTTGATCTTCCTTCTATTATATTGCCATCTAAAGGGATTTTTTCTCCGGGTTTAATAACAACTACTTCGCCAATTTTTACATCATCAGGATTTACTTTTAAAAGTTTACCATTTCTTTCAACATTTGCATAATCTGGTCTTATATTAATTAAACTTGTAATTGATTTTCTTGATTTATCGACTGCATAATCTTGAAATGATTCTCCTATTTGATAAAATAACATAACTGCTACAGCTTCAGGGAATTCTCCAATTCCAAATGCCCCTAATGTTGCTATAGTCATCAAAAAGTTTTCATCAAAAAGTTTTCCTCTAATAATATTTTTAATTGCTTTTTTTACAATTTCAAATCCTACTATAACGTAAGCTATAATATATATTATATTATTTACTAACTCATTATTAAAGTTTAAAACCAAGGCAATTATAAATAATATAAGAGCTACTATAATTTTAATTACTTTTTTATTCATTTTCATAATCTCCTTTTACATTTCTTCTAATATTACATCAGGTTCTTCTTTTTTAATTGTTTTTTTAACATTTAAAATTATATTTTCTTTATTAACTTCATCATATTCTAGTTTCATTTTTTGTAAAATAAAATTAATATTAACATCTTTTATACCATCTATTTTTTTAATTGCTCTTTCTAATTCTAATGCACAATTAGCACAATCTAAATTCATAATTTTAAAATTACTTTCCATATTATTTGACCTCCAAATTTTATTTTTTATGTTCTATATGTTCAATACACATTTCAATTACTTTTTTTACATGATCATCATCTAACATATAAAAAACCTCTTTACCTGATTTTCTACACTTAACAATTCCACTTCTTCTTAAAGTACCTAATTGATGAGAAATAGATGATTTACTCATCCCTAAAACATTTGCAATATCACATACACACATTTCATTTTGATCCAAAGCAAATAGGATCTTTGCTCTAGTTGTGTCCCCTAAAATTTTAAAAAAATCTGCAATTCTATTAAAAGTGTCTGCTTCTAACATATTTTTAGATGTATTAGCTACAACATCCATATGAATTGCGTTACAATCACATATAAATTCATTTCTTGCCATACAAATTCTCCTTTTATATTTTAGTTGAGTATTTATTCAACTCTACTATATTATATATGAATAACTATTCAACTGTCAACAGTTTTATAAAATTATTCTCAAAATTTATTCAAAACATATTAAATGCATAAAATTTAATTATTTTATCCTTATATAAAACAAAAAAAGATATATTAACAAATTTTAATATACCTTTTAAATTTCTTATTTATGCTCTTTTTTAAAGCATAAAAACCAATCTAAGCAATATGTCTCAGCATCAGTGCTTTCAACTCTTTCTTTAGCTAAACCACAAGAACCAGGAGCAGGCATAATTACATCATCACCAGGTTTCCAGTTAGCAGGTGTAGCAATACCTTCACTATCTGCTTTTTGTAATCCTTGTACAACTCTTTTAATTTCTTCAAAGTTTCTTCCAAGAGATTGTGGATAATACATAATTGTTCTGATGATACCTTCTGGATCAATAAAGAATACTGCTCTTACTGCTTGAGTTGTTGATTCTTTTGGAGAAATCATTCCAAATTTATTAGCAACTTCCATTTTTATGTCTTCAATAACAGGAAATTTAACCTCTAAATTTTCCAATCCATTCCATTTTATTTTTTCTTTTATAGTTCTTAACCATGCAATATGCGCATAAATACTATCAATAGATAATCCAATTAATTCAACATTCATTTGTTTAAATTCTTCTTGCATACTTGCAAATGTCATAAATTCAGTAGTACATACTGGCGTAAAATCAGCAGGATGTGAGAATAAAATTACCCACTTTCCTTTATAATCTTCAGGAAATTTTATATCTCCCTGTGTTGTTTTAGCCTCAAAATGAGGAGCTTCATCCCCTATTCTAGGCATACTATTTACTATTTCTTTACTTTCTAATTCCATTCTTATTTCCTCCTTTTAATTTATTTAATTTTAGAAGATTCCATACAATCATTACATATTCCATTTATTTTAATATTATCTGTTAAAGTAATTTTATTATGTAATTGACTATTTATTACTTCTCGTAATTCTTTAGGTATTTCAAAGTTAAAATCAAATACTTTACCACATTTTTCACATACAATATGATTGTGTATTTTATGAAAATAATCATATCTATCTGAACCAAACGGCATAGAAATTTTACGTATTTTGCCATTATCAACTAAAATATTAATGTTTCTATATACAGTACTTTTACTTATCTTTTCATCTACATCATGGACTTTTTCATATATCTCTTCAGCCGTTGGATGAGTATGCATATCTTTAATAACATTTAGTATTATTTCTCTTTGTTTTGAATAGTTATTCATAATGTCACCTTTTAAAATTAGGAATAATTCCTAATTTAATTATAAAATAACTTAATTTAAATGTCAACTATTATTTAATAACATTTCTATTTTCTTTATTTGTTGCAAAGATAATAAATTTGTATCATAAGTAATATAAATATTTACATCCTTTTTATTAATATAGTCAAAATCAGTATAAGCACTTGTAATTCCTTCTGTTTCTAGTAAATCTTCAATCATACCTTTCAAGCAATATTCACAGCATAAGTCTTTTATAACAATTTTTTTTGATATCATACTTGCAGAATGTTTATCAAATCCAATAATTGAAGGCGTTTTTAATAAATTTAAGCAATATAATATTTCATATTTTAATATTTTAAGAGAAATTATATCACTATCATATTCTACATAAATATTTGAATTGTTTTTATCTATTTTTACTAAATTAATTCCTTTTAAAGAAGTTAAATATTTAATTAAATCTTCTTCTACAAAATTTATATAATCTAAATTCAAAGTTAATTTTTGCACACACTTCACTCAATTCTTTTAAATATTAGTTTTTGTTATATCAAGCATTCTTATATGATAGCCATTTTTCTCATAAAATTTAATTGCATTTTCGTTATAAGCAAAGACTCCTAATAATATATCTTTACATCCTACACTTTTTAAATAATCTTCCATACTATGTAAAAGAATACTACCTACACCACTTTTTCTATAATGCTTAGACACTACAAGTTCAGTTATTCTTCCCCTTTTAGGACATTTAAAATCATATGTACTTTCTTCTAAATTATTTATAAGTCCTACAATAAAGCCTATTATTTTATCATTATCTTTATACAAATACATTTTACCTTCATATTTGTATATTTCATCCATAGTTTTATTAAAATAGTTATCCCTGTATTCCTTAGTTATAATGTTATATTTTTCTTTATCAATAGAAACAATATATTCTTGTAATTCTACTAGTAAATCTTTTACTTCATCTTTGTATTTTTCGGCATATTCAATTATCATTATTTATTATCCTTCCAAGTATGTGCAAGTATATCTTTTAAAACTAACATTGCATCTAACTTATTATAATTATAATCTTCTTCTAACATAGTAAGTAATTTACTTATCTCTTTTGCATACTTATCTACATCAACAACACTTTGATATGTTCCAAGTACTGGATACTTCTTACTCCATACCTTTGTCCAATTAATCTTAAGGGCATTTTTCTCATTAGTGTTCTTAAGTACTTCTTTTATTTCTTTATACTCATCTTCATTAATTAATTCACTAATTTCTTTACCATATATTTTACTAAGTTCTTCTCCTTGTTTTAAGTCTGGTATAGTTTCATCTAATTCCCATTTTAAAATAGTTTGTCTTGCTACATTTAATTTTTCGGCAACTTCTTCTTGCGATAATCCAACATTTTTTCTTGCTTCATACAAATTCTTTCCAATACTCAATATAATCAACTCCCTAAATATAATTATATATATTATAAAAATAAAAGCAATAACTTTTTTATTCCATTATTGCCCTTTTTATTAACATTAAAATTCTTTATTTAAATATATCTTTCTTGATATTTTATAAGAAATAAATAACATTATAATCATTATAAGTGGTAAAATTATAAACCAATAATCATTAAATGTTTTAATTACATTTCCTGGTATTTTAATTGTTAATGAATTTAAAAGTAATCCTAATAATGAAGTTATAAGAATAACTCCAATAAATAGTCCAATTCTTCCTTTTTCTGCTCCAAACTTAAATAGTAATGGAAACATAATTGATTGTAATAAAATCATTGCAAATAATACACCACATATAATAGAATTTATTTTTGAAAAATCTAAATTATTATTAAAACTTCCCATAATTATTCCTAATATATAAGTAATTATAATAGCGATAACTGTTAATATTAAACTTGCTAAATATTTTGCCTTAACAATATTTGCTCTTCCACTAGGGAATGTACAAGCATAAGCATCCCATTTATTATAGTCATCATAACTAAAAGTACTCATAAATAACATTGTACTTAAAAATACAGGGACAAAATATAAAATTTCATTACCTTCACTAGACATAAGAGCAAAAACTATAACAAATAAAATAGCTACTTTTATATTTCCTTTTATAATTAACAAATCCTTTTTAATTAATCCTAACATTATTTTACCCCCTTAATCATTAAAACCATAAGTTCTTCTAAAGTTATTTTATCTACTATAAAATTTTTATATTTCTTCTTAATTTTACTTATATTATCTACTAATATTTCATAATTATATTTATTTTTCTTATACACAATTATATCTTCTTTAGAAATAGTATTAAATGAATTAATATCACACTTTAATATTCCATAATTATCTAGTAAATCATCTCTATTTTTATCTAATAATATTTTCCCTTTATTAATAAATATTATTTTGTCCGCAATATGTTCTAAATCACTAGTAATATGTGTTGATAATAAAATGGTATGTTCTTCATCTTGAATAAAATCTAAGAATATATCTAATACTTCATTTCTAACTACTGGATCAAGTCCACTTGTTGGTTCATCTAATATTAAAAGTTTTGGATGATGTGATAAAGAAGTTGCTATTTCTAGTTTTTTGCGCATTCCCTTAGACATTGTCTTTATTTGTTTATTAAGGTTAAGTCCAAAATCATTTAAATACTTTTTAAATAGTTCTTCATCCCATTTTTTATAAATATTTTTCATTATAATATTTATATCATTGGGAGTTAATATTTCAGGGAAGAACATATTATCAAGTACCACACCAATATCTTCTTTAATATTATTTTCTTCTTTATTAAAATCTTTATTAAATATCTTTATATTACCTTCATCTATTTTTAAAATATTTAATATAGATTTTATAAGAGTTGTTTTCCCTGCTCCATTTTCGCCGATTAAGCCAACAATTATTCCACTAGGTATATCTAAATTGATACTTCCTAATTTAAACTTATCATCATACTTCTTAACTAAATTTTTAATTTCTATTATATTTGACATTAGTCATCACTCCCATAAAAAATTTCTATTAAATCTATTATCTCTTTTTTAGTTATATTAAATCTATTTGCAATATCAATTGCCTTTTGAATATGGTCTTCAATATCTTTTTGAGCTTGCTCCCTAGCAAGTTCCGTATTTTTAGGAGCTACAAAAGTTCCCTTGCCTTGAATCGACACAATATATCCTTCACTTTCTAATTCATCATAAGCTTTTTTTATTGTCATAACACTTATTTTAATGTCTGATGCTAAAGAACGAATTGAAGGCAATGCTTCATCTTCTGCTAGTTCACTATTCATAATTTGATTAATGATAGCATTCTTTATTTGCTCATAAATAGGGACAGAACTACTATTACTAATAATTATTTTCATATCTCCTCCTTAACTGTTATACACAGTATATAACAGTGTATAACAATTGTCAATATAATATGAAAAAAATTGCAATATTTAATAATAAAAATTAAATATTACAATTAAAACTTTTTTTAATCCACTATCTTTGGTCACTAATTGTAGCACTACTATTACTTGCTTCTAATGCAGATAATGGATCATATGGTGAACCTGTTGTTGTTCCTGCAAGTAATGCAATATCTACAGCATTTTCTGGTATTCCCCAAGAATTTCCCGAAAATAAAAATATTGCTCGGTCAACTACATAACCACGGGTGTTATATGTAACATTATCCACAATAGTTCCTGTTGAATTAGGGTTTAAATATGCAGGTTGCCTTAATGAGTAAAAAATATTATTCCTAACTAATAAATTTGTAATACCATTTTGTGTAACAAATCCCCTATTTACTACCCATGTTGAAGAATCACCTGACTGATTCGGACCATAAATTTGACAATTTAATATTTGATTATTATTTCCCCCTACTTGTATAAATTCAACGGGATATGGTTGATCACTTGTCATTGTAAGTCCATCAATTTTAACATTATCAGCGTTTAATAAAAATGGAACGATTGAAGATTGTAGTAAAATTGTTGATCCAGCTCTTCCCTTTAATATTAATCCAGGTATATTTAAAACATTTTGTTCTGTAACAGGATATGTTCCACTAAGTACATTTATAATACTGTTAGGTTCAGCAACAGCTAGTGCTTGGGAAATAGTTTGAAATGGTGATAACTGACTTCCATTTCCGCCGGGTGCAGCAGTAGACTGAACATATAAATCATAGGGATTTGGATCAACACTTCCGGTTGAGCCCGTCGGACCTGTTGGTCCAGTTGGTCCTGTAACTCCATTTACATTTCTATTATTACAACAACCAATAAAATTTAAAAATTTCCTATCATTTTTAATTTTATTTAAAGCATTTTGATAATTATTGCTCATTATATCATTCCTCACAATATTATCTATGCAGTAATTACGAAAATTAAGCTTTTGAAGTTATTTTTTTATTTAATCTTTTTATTACATTTTTAATATTAATTTACTTTCCCCAATTATCAAAATTAGGATTTAAATCTAATCTTATAGCTCTACTCCTTTTTCTTTTTGAATTAACTTTAATATCTCTAATATTATCAAGTGCAATCTCAAAATACTTTAAAGCTGTTATATCATCTATATCAGGATATTTTTCTTTGATTTTTTTATACATTGCCATTGCTAATTGTAAATTACACGAAACATTAGATATATATCCTTTTCTATAATAATTAAATCTCATAAAATTCTTCATTAATATTTCCTCGTCAGATAAAGCACATAAATTATTTTCATGTCTTACTCTTTCGTCTAATCCACATTTTATACAACCGCAATATTCATGTCCACGGCCATCATCAGATACTTGAATCCATATATGGTTACATTCAGCGTATTCTTTCTTCTTTACCTTTTCACGAAGTAAATTTAATTGAAGTTGTAAATTTCTTTTATTCTCTCTTAACTTAAGATATTCTTTTATAACATCATTTTCTTCTAATTCTTTTATTCTTTTTTCCCCTTCACTATATTCTTCTAATGTTTTTTTATATTCTGTTTTATAATCTATCATTATGTATCCCTCCGTTATAATATTTGTTTTTTTTTATGATATTACAATCTTTAATTAAAGATTCTCTATAATCTATCATTCATATTCACTTATAAATTCATAATACAAAAATATATTAGAAATATCCATATTCTTATCAATGGATAATAAATTAACGCGTTTATATATTTTCATAATTACGAGTATTTGATAAAATTCTTATAATATTTGTAAAATAAAATTCTATTTTAGACACTCCGATAGTTTTAAACGCTTAACAATTACTAAAAATTAAAATATAAGTTCCATAACTTAATATTTTAAAAAATTATATTAATATTTTCATACTTATCTACCTTATCACTAATTGAATTACATCTTCTAATTCTTTCGATCATGCTTATTTAGTTCTATTCTAATTTCTTTTACAAGCATATTAATCACTAATCTTTTGTTTCCATATCATTTTATTATCTATAAATTCGTAAGTTAATTTATTATTATCATATAAATATGACAAATATGACTTTATCGTACTACTTATAAGAACATATTGATTAATATTCATAGTAAGCAAGTATTTTTCAAATATATATTTTAATATTTCTTCAAAAGTTCGATTTTCTACACAATATTTATAAATTACATCTAGTATTTCTTCTATTTTCTTTTTATTTAATTCAATTAAACTGTCGATATTATTAGTTGCTTTACAATGTGATGGTATAAATAATTTACCCTTTAAATTCTTTAAATAAGAAAGAGTATTTAAATATTCGCCTACATCATAAATATAAAACAAATGATATTTATTAATTGTATCTTCACTAAATAAAGAATCTCCTAAGAAAAAAATGTTATCACTTGTCTTTATGCCAATCATATCAAAAAAATGTCCTTTTAATGGTATAAATTCTAAACCATCAACTAATAGTTCATTAATATTTTTAGGTTTCGATTCTTTAGCCAATAAAAATTTATTTCTTAAATCTTTAAAAGGAAAACCACCATATAACATAGTTGACTCTAAAATTGGATATTTTACAAAAGATTCTTCTATATCGCTAGCGTATATTTCACATCCAGTTCTGTCTTGAATAACTTTATTTCCACCGATATGATCAGCATTAGAATGTGTATTAATAATTCCTTTTATATTCCAACCTTGTTCATTTATTATTTTTAAAATCTTCTTACCGGCTTCTTTATCATTACCACTATCAATTAAATAAATGTTATTATCATCTAGTTTATATATTCCAATATTAGTAGGATTCTTAATATAATACGTTTTTTCCCCAGCTTTAATAAGTTCCATAAACACCTCCATATAAAAAGTTTACATAAAATTTAAAAATAAGTCAATAAAAAAACAAGACCTACACAGATCCTGTTTTCATAAATTCATAATACGCGTCATAACCTTTTTCAAATAACACCGCTTCTGCTGCTCTTCTTTTAACCAATCCTTGTAGCGTATTAGTACCATCAGTTACCCAATATTTAGTACAATGATCATATAAAGAAGTTCCTGAATTTTGTGCTTCCACACACTTATCTAAAAAATATTCTGGATTTTTTCCGGTGTTATATAATAGCGAAGTCAAAGAATCAACTTGAGCATCGTTTAAATTTAAACTACTATATTTATCAGTTTCCAAACAATTAGTAATACTAGTTCTAACTTCCGATACATATTGACTATAGGCTGCATCAACTTTTTCTTTAGAAATTACACCATTATGAACTTCTGATTCTAATCCATAATGACTTAAATGAAGTCCTGGGCCTGCAGTTAGAGATCCATCAGAATCAGTATATACTTTATAATTACCGTTACCATCAGTTGGTGCACCTTCAAAATTTAAAATTAATTCATCTAATTTAGAACTATCATATTCTGAAGTTTCAGTAAAGTTATATGGATAATTAGCTTCTGTCCATTTACTAGGGCTCATATCAGAAATACCATTATCAGCTAATGCTTCTGTTGCCATGCAGTAAGCTAACGTACCATTTGCCAATTTTTTTATAGCTGGTATAATTTTAGAATTATACTCGTTTAAACAATTATTAATATTACTGTTAACTGACTCAATCTCAGAACCACTTGTCCAAACTTCAGCTAAAGTATTTTTAATATATGATAAACTATTTATTATAGATTCAAAACTACTTGCTATACTTGTTAAGGTATTAGATTCAGCCTTTGCATCAGCAGTATTTACAATTCTTATTTGCATGTTTCGCTCCTGTAATTTTAATAAGGAACATTAACACTATTACCTGCGCCACTCATTCCTGGGGTAGTAGTAGATTTAATATTTCCTAAAATTGAATCCATACTTTGTAAATCTTTAGTAGCGGTTTCAGCTGAAGTTGTATGCAAACCTTTTTGACTATCGATAAATTGTGTTATTTGACTAAAAGTTTGATTAACATTGCGAGCATTTTTAGATATTGCTTCTTGCAATAAATATAATGTTTGACTAATGCCATCAGTTTCTATTAATCCCTTCAAATTTTTTAAAGAAGAAATTGAAGTATTAGTAGATGATTCTAGTTCTTCCCTTCTTTCATCTATTCTTTGCACTATACGCGTCAACTCACCGGATAATAATTTAAATTGATCAGTATTCATTTTATTTCACCTCTTTCTAATTAGTTTTTGTAGCAAATGTATTGTTTATAAATTCTAATGCTTCTTGTAGTAATTTTGTTGCATCCCTTGCTAAAGTTTCATAGCCACCCATTTGTTTGTCCATAAAATTGATTAAATCAACTAAATTTTCGTCAATTCCAGAATTAATCGTATTCATAGCTTGTCTAACCCCAGCTATTTCAGAATTAACGCTTAATGTACCAATAGCTCCCATAGAGCTAAGTCCTTCTAATGTTTTAGACAATTTAGAAAATTGAGTTTCTAAATCAGCATGATTTGAACGTAAAGATGAATTTAAACTTACTAATTCCTCTGTATTAAATTTTAATGATACACTTCCACCTGTACTTCCTGCCATATTATATTCTACCTCCTTAATTATACCATTTGATTCATTGTTTTATTTTGAGTTTGTTTTGTTTCTCTTACGTATCTTTCTACAGTATTGTATAAAACGTTTATTGCTTCATTTAAATATTTAATATTCTCAACCTGTGTTCCCATATTTTCTAAAAAATATGCCCTATCTTTACCTGTAGAATCCCATTCAGAATTAATTTTGTCAAGATTTCCTTTCAAACTTCTCCTAATATCAGCTAATAATTGTTCTATTTCTCTTAATTCAGAACAATATTGCTCTGCTGCGCTAAAGACTATCGCCAATTTTTGATCTGTCATTGATATATCCCTCCTATCTTTACACTATTAAGTTTAACATAAATTTTTTTATTTATCAATAAAAATTTTAATACTCAATAAAAAAAAGCAAACTTTTTTCTCAATTATTTTCTACATAGTAAAAAGGACATTCAAAAGCATATTACTAAAACTAAAGTATTTAAAAGAATGTAAATGGTAAAACAATTAATCTTTTTTGAAGAAAAATTTATTTACTAATATTGAATATAATAACATTAGTATCAATCTTTAAAATTTATATAAATAAAAAATAAATAAATAACAATAAAAAATTAAAACAAAGAGTTTACGTACTCAATATAGTTAATTTTTTACTGTTAATTTTTTTGTGCACTATTTATTACAACATTCTTTTACTGGTCCATAAGATAATCTGTGATATTTAGTAATTCCATACTTTTTTAATGCCTCTAAGTGCTTTTTAGTAGGATACCCCTTATTGTGCTTTAAATCATACATTGGATATTTTTCATCTAATTCATACATCATTCTATCCCTTGTAACTTTAGCTATTACTGAAGCGGCTGCTATTGTAATACTCTTAGCATCTCCCTTAATAATAGAAGTAGTAGGAATATCTAGTTCAAGTGGCATAGCATCTACTAAAATATGTTCTGGTTTTATTTTCATATTATCTACTGCTTGAGCCATTGCTTTTTTAGTTGCTTGATATATATTTAACTCATCTATTTCTTTTTCATCCACAATTCCTATACCTATACTAACGGCATCTTTCATTAAAATATTATAAAACTTATCTCTTTTTTTCTCACTTAATTTCTTAGAATCAGTGAGTCCTTCTAACTTGTAATTTTTAGGTAATATTACACACGCAGCAACAACAGGGCCAATTAATGGCCCTCTTCCTACTTCATCGATTCCCCCAATTAAATTTATTCCTTTATCGTATAATTCATTTTCATATTCATATAAATTCATAACTAACACACTTTCTATATACCAATTACATAAGGATTATTATAAGATCCATCTCCTGATACTACATAAACATTTGATTTTAAATATACTGTAGGTCTAATATTAAAAGGATACTCAGAAGGGCTAGTAGTAATATATCCCCATCTTAAGTTATAAGGACTTGTATACATTGATAATGTCCATTCAAAATTGTATTTAGTTAACCATGAATTACTTGCGCAAGTATTTTCAGCATAATCTGTTATGCTTGTATTCCTAGAACAATTATTTGATAATACAGAATATCCATAATCTGATATATACATAATCCCCACATTGTTATCTACACTAGTTGAATTAGATGTATCATAATTATTAATTAATCTTTCAGCATTGTAAAATAACGATGGCGTACCATAATAATTTTTATTAACACCAATTTTCCAATTTACTTTTTGAATAAGATTTCTAGAAATATTATTTAATCCTATTTTACTAAAATCACATCGAGCATTTATTCCTCTCATAAATTTACAAGAGCTTTCCCCTGATGCATTTTTAGCATTATAATAGTAATCATTTAATAAATTATATAATGTAGATTCCGTCCATTTTTCTCTATATTTACCATCCCATGCATAACTACCTATCGAATCATTTCTAATTATTTTGGTTAAATTACCGCTCTTACCATGAGTATTTGAATCAAATACGCCAATTATTCGCCATAATTCATTATTAAATAAAACATAATTGTTAGGATTCTTACCTTCATATCTGTATCCGGTATCATAAGAAGTAGTAGAATTAGTTTTCTTTAGATGGAAATACATTGTTGTAGGATATAAATAAGGATCAGTTTTTTGAACAAATCTTATAGTATCACTAGTAGTAAGATAACCTAAGTTATAGCAACCAGAAACCACTGAAGACGATGATGCATTAATTTGAAAAATTTCTCTTGTATCATTTTTATATAATGAAAACAAGTTATTATTAGGGCCACTTGCTATAGAATAGCACATTTGATAATAAGAATTTGAAGGAATAGTAAACTTAACAGTGTAATATGAATCATTTCTCATAGCAGAAGCTATTGATTCCCACTTGTTATTAGCAAATTTAAAAGTATTAGAAGCATTTGTACCACTATTAGAGTTTAATGCCGTTCCGTTAAAAATAGATAAATTCTTATACTCAGATTGAGTTAGCATAGTTCCCGCATCATAATTAGGAACTTGTGAATTTTCTTCATCGACTACTCTACCATCTCCTTGAGTAGTTCCTGATAAATTAATTATTTTAGAATTTAATTTTTGTCTTGAGTTAATACTATTAAAGTCAATATTACAATATGCAGTAGTACTAGTAATATTAGATACTTCTAATTGCCAACTACTATAATTCCATGAACCGGAAGCACCATTGCAATCAACAACTACATCATACTGTCCCATACTAGGGAAAGTATCTTGTTTTGTTCCATTTACCCCAACACTAAGATTAACTCCTTCATAAGTCATATTGTGTATTTTATTACTACATAAGTTATAAATGATTATAATTCCTAAAAATATAACACTTAATATTACAATTCTTTTTTTCATACTATCACCATTAAATATTTAGAATATAAGGATCTGCTTGTGTTCCTTTTCCTGATACTATATAAACACTATCTTTTAAATAAACTACTGGTCTTGTTTGATAACCGCAAACCATACCACCACATCCTGAATTATTAAATCCATATATATAATAAACACCTGTATAATTACTAGCATAATGTGTCATTGTCCACTCGTTTTCATATTTTAAAAGCCAAGATGACCCAGAACAAAAGTTATAAGTACTATATAATTCCATACTTATTCCTCTTACACAATCACTTTCTAATACTGAATATCCATAATCTGACGGATACATTAATCCCACATATCCAGTACTACTAGTAGGATTACCGGAATATACATTATTACTTCTCTCTAAGTTGTAATACTCATAAACGCTAACATTATTACTATTGTGTCCTCCTAATTTCCAAGTCACACTTTCAATCATACTTCTTGATTTAGAATTAAGTCCAATATTACCAAAATCACAGTTTGCAGAAACAGTAGCATCACTACCTTTATATAAATAACAATTACCTGATGAATTACCATTACTAGCATTATAATAATAGTTATTTAATATATTTTTCATTACAGAACTATTCCAATTGTTACTATTACTAGTACTCCATAAATAACTACCTATCCCATCATTTCTAATAATTTTAGTCAAATTACCACTCTTACCATGAGTAGATGAATCAAATACTCCAATTACTCTCCATAATTCATTATTAAATAATACATAGTTATTAGGATTTACCCCTTCATATCTAGTACCAGCATAACTAAAATTAGCATTTGCTTTTTGAAAATAAAATTCAACTAATTCATCATTATCAGTAGGAAATACTCCAACATCATATTTAACTTTTATTTTATCAGAAGTATTAATATTACCAACATATAAGCATTGCAAAGTTCCTTCTGGGACTTCTCTTAAATTGAATAATTCTTTATCATTTTTATAAAATGTTGCATAATTTGAATTACTAAATAAAGAACCAGACGTAATTTTATAACATATCTGATAATTTCCACTAGATGAAACATTAAAACTTAAATTACTAACTGAATTCATATCAAAATTTGTACTTTTCCATAAGCTTCTACCACTATCCCAACTAAATGGATAAGTAGCGTCGTTTACTAAATTTTTATATGATGACTTGGATATTGGACTACCTCCACTAAATGTAGCAACAGTTTCTTTAACTATTTTACCGTCTCCTTGAGTACTACCTGCATTGTTAATTATAAAATCAGTTAATTTAACTTTATTATTACTAAAATTAACATCACATGTTTCAATAGCATTTAAACTGGATATTATTAACTTGTTATTAGCATAATCCCATCTGCTTGTACTAGAATTTGTACAACTAATATTATTAGTAAAAGACGCTGAATTATTATAAGCATTAATATCATTAGTATTAACTATTAAATCTCCTAAAATAATTTTTACTTCTTTATATTTATATTGAATGTTTAATTCAACTCCATAATTATAATCAGAATATAAAGTTTTAGCAGTAACTTTTATATTAACAAGTCCATCAGTTATTTCTTTTTCTTTTCCTTCTTCTATTACTTCACTACATTTTTTATATTCATTATTTAATAAACAATAATTAATTACTTCTATTCCTGATACATTTAATTCATCAGAAAATTCTTTTTTTATGTAATCTATACCATCAAACTTATTAGTATCACTATTATATTTTCCATATTCATATATATATTCAACTGTATCCACACTTAATCTTTTATTTACTTTATTATTAGTAGAAGTATCTTCTAATTCAAAATCAACATAATATTTTTTACCTTCATCAATATTACCAGTCGTAACACTTACTAAGTTATAACTACTAATATCATTCATAATATCCTTAGTCATTATTAATTTATCAGTCTCAAGTAATGTATTTACATAATAATCTTCTTCTTTATTACCTAAATTAACTGTTAAATCAAAAAGAAAGTATGCAATAGCAAAAGCAATAACTGCTGCTACTACTATTTCAACAAGTAAATATCCCTTATTATTTATTTTCATTTATTTATCACCTACTATAAATAAGTATATACTTTTTTTTTATAAATTGCTAGTATATTCATAAATAATATCATAAATATTCTTAAGTTCTCTATGTTCTAACTTTAATAGTAGACATTTACAATTATTAATAATTATATCTTTATTATATATAATATATCCAATATCTTTATTCTTTAATTCTTTTATTACTTTATTTAATATATTATCAGGAAACTTAACCATATTATTATTTATTTTATAATTAAATAAATAATATATTATATAAGTATCATCATTAAATACATAATAAAATTTACCATTATTAATTAATATAATAAATTCTTTATTATCACTTTTAAGTCTAATATATATATCTAACATAATATTCACCATATATATAATAATATATAAATAGTATATTTAATTAAAATGTTTAAAATTTAAACATTTATATGAAAATACGCCGGGTGGACTAACCCACCACGGCTTATATTCCTATTACATAAGGATCAGTTATACTTCCTGTTCCTGAGATTACATAGACATTAGATTTTAGATATGCTGTTGGCCTGACGGCATAGCCACTGTCCGCGAGCGTGTTGTTGCTGAGGTGTGCGTTGTCGTTCACATAAAACACGTAGTTCCCATCGGACGAATAATGTGTCATTGTCCATTCGTATCCGTTTTTAAGAAGCCAAGACTCTCCACCACAACTAGACCTGCTATAATTACTTAGATTGGTTGTTCGTGCACAATTACTTGCTAAAACAGAATATCCATAATCTGATGGATACATTAGGCCAATATGCCCTGTTGTAGTCGGAGAATTAGAACCATAAACAGTAGTACCTCTTTCTGCTGTATAAAAGGTAGATGCTGTTGCACTAGCTGTACTATGTCCTCCTAGATGCCACGTTACTTTTTCAATCATACTCCTTGATAGTGCATTTAATCCTATTTTAGTAAAATCACAATTCCCAGATACGTTTGTACTATAAAAATAACATGCTGTTTGATCAGTTCCATTTTGACTATTTCTATAATATGTATTTAATATTGTATTTAATGAAGAAACAGTCCAATCATTAGTACTACTCTTATGCCAAGCATAACTTCCAATTGACTCTTCTCTTATTATCTTAGTTAGATTCTGTCCTGATAAACCATGTGTAGCAGAATCAAATACGCCAATTATTCTCCACAATTCTCCATTAAATAAAACATAATTATTAGGATTCTTTCCTTCATATCTATATCCATTTTCAATTACTACTTGTCCATCTCCTTGAGTAGTTCCTGATAATCCAATTATTTTTGTATTTAACTTTGTATGCGTATTGGGAGCACTAGTAAAATTAATACTACAACTTGCACTATTACTAGTTATATTAGATAGTTCTAATTCCCAATTGCTATAATTCCACGTTCCACTTACTCCCGTGCAATCAACACTTACATTATATTCTCCCATACTAGGAAAATCACTTTGATTAACGCCATCTACTCCAACAGCTAATTTTACACCATTTATAGTAAAATAATTGATTTTATTACTACCATAAATATTAAATATTAATATCGATATAAATACTATTCCTAATAATAATACTATTACTTTATTTCTCACAAAAATGCCTCCTTAGATATTCTTTATAATTAATATCAATAAAATCATTTAAATACATTTAAATATGTAATAACTATAGTTATTACATATACTTTTATATTCATATAATATTTCATCTTTATTATCTATAATAATATAATTAATATTATATCTTTTTAATTCTGTTATTTTTGTAATATGTAAATAATTTAGTAATCTTTTATCAAAATTATCTAATCTTTTTTGATCCTTTTTTATAATAACTACAACATATTCTTTATATATTGTTTTTATAAATTCAAACTTATTCATATAAATATGTAGTTCTAGACAACTTTACGTATAAAGTTGTCATCTACACCCCTTTCTGGAAAATCCAAGGATAGTTTTTGTTCAAAATAGTCATAGATTTAATAACCTTAATCATTAAATACAAAACTCTATTTTGAGCTAAGACGGCATTGCCATTGTTCGCGTTGTTGTTACCCACGTTTGCGTTGTTGTTCACATTAAACACGTTGTTCGAGTTGGACGTTAACAAACTACCCTAAAATAATTTATATAATAAATTATATATTTCTCATAATTCTCTAGATAATTTAATCAATGCTTTTTCAGAAATATATCTATTCTTATATAACTTACCTATATTATAATCTATCAAATTAACTTTTACAACACTTTTCTTTAAATAAATTTCTTTTTTACTATAACTATATATTATTAAATACTCTAGCAAATCATTACCTAATTTTTTAATATAATTAACATTATATTTATTATTTTTACTAATATTTATGACCTTATATAAGTTCATTTTCTAAAAAATATAATATTTTATCTATTTTATCATTAGAAGCATTTAATAATTTTTCTTCAATTAATTTTACTTTATCATTTAACTTTTTATTTTCGATTGCTTTAACTAAAATATTATGATAGTTATTTTTACTACCAAATTTTTTAAATATTTTATATTCATCTATTTTATAATTTATATTATATTTATCTAAAGTTTTAACAACTTTAGATAATGAACTAACTGGGAAACCTACTTTCTCATTATCTATTATTTTATATTTAAATAAATAATTCATAATGTATATAGAATCTCCATACACGTTATAAAAATCATTCTTCTTTTTTATAATCTCTATATATTCCATACTTACTCCTTAAAATAATAATCTACTATTTTCTTTATTTTATCTTTATCATAATTATATCTATTTAAATAACCATTAATGGAAGAGTATGCTCTTCCAATTGGTATTTTATTATTAACTAATAAATATTTTACTTCTTTAACTCGTTTTTTTATCCGGTATATAGAAGAGTATAATATATTTATTTTAATTTTATTGTTTACTTTTTTGAATCTAAAACCTAAAAAACTAACTCCTTCATATATACTTACTACTTTTGTTTTTTGTAAATTTATTTTTAATTTATATTCATTATCTAAAATATATTTAATTTTATCTAGGCATTCATATAAATATTTTTTATCATAATGAACTATATAATAATCATCCATATATATAATAAAATATTTAAGTTTTAAATTATGCACCATATAATGATGAAGTTTATGTAAATAAAATATAGCTAAAAATTGATTAGTCATAAGACCTAAAGATAATCCTACCCCATCTTTATATAATGGAATATCTTTTAAATTATATTTATCTCTTAATTTAATAATATTATCATTTATATAATTATAATTAGTGGAATCTATTACTTTAGATATTAGATCATATTCCTCTTCATTTAACTTACTTATTAATAATGATTTTAATACCTTATGATTAATACTATAAAAATATTTACTTATATCAATTTTTAATATATAAAAATTATTATATTTTATATTGAATATTCGAAAATAATCTTTAAACATATTAAATGCATAAGATAGCCCCATATCTTTTCTAGTAGCACAATTCCTATTATCTAAATATTTAGATAATTTAGGTATTAATATATTTTTAGCAATATAATGATTTACCAACTTATCAGTAATATTCTGAGACATAATTACCCTACATTTAGGTTTAGTAATAATAAAGATATTATACTTACATATAACATTGCCTTTTTCTAACTTTTCTTTAGCATTTAATATGTTAATCATCTTATTTAATTCAAAATTATATATTCTTTTTTTATTTTTGGTTTTCTTCTTAATGTCATTATCATATATAGACATTAAATCATCCATTTTTACTTCCATATATCCATACCCTTGTCATTTTCTTTATTTCATTAATACCGTTAACAATATTAATAAAATATCTATTAGAAATATATTTATAATTTAAATATATTTCCAATATAAATATTAACATATCAAGTTTTGTCATTATTATATTATAAAAATTAACTCTAATATTATTATTGGTATAATAATTACAAAGGATAATATTTTCTAACACATCAAAACTATATTTCATTATATAATCACCATTATAATAACTTTTTCTAGGAATATTAACTGTAATTTTATCTAAATTATTAATTAATATTTTTACTTTTTTTATAATAACTAATTTATCTTCCATAATCACCACGCGCTTATTATACAACAAAAATTAAAATTTTTGTAAAAATGTTTAAAATTTAAGCATTTTCATAAATAGCATTAATATTTATTTATTATACCTTAACGAGGTGGAAGAAATGAATGTTTTAAAAGAACTACGTTACAGTAATAATTTAACTCAAGATGATATCGCATATTTCCTTGACTATTCTAGAAGTAATTATTCAAATATGGAAAGAAATAATAGTTATGATATTGATACTTATGTAAAATTATCATATTTTTATAATATTAATTTATATTTTCTTCTAGATATCACAAAAGAAAAAATTAAGTTAAATAATAAAATTAAAAAAGATATTAAGGCAAAGTATAATATCAATAAAGACGGTTTAGAAGAAGTAATTTATGACATTCCTAGGAAATAATAATATTAAAGCATTACGTAAAAAATATAATATAACACAACAAGAATTAGCAGAATATCTAGGGTACACTAGAGAAGGATACGCTAAAAACGAACTTAATAATACATTTAGTATTGATATATTGTTAAGATTATGTTTACTATTCAATGTAAATATTTTTTATCTTTTAGGAATTAATAATGATATAGTACCATTACACGATGAAGAAAAATTTAATATTATAAGAAAATACCATATTAAAATTAATAAATATGAAGAAGTAGTTAAGAAAATAAAATAAAGTTAGAGTTAAATTAATGCAACTAGAAATTACAGCACCAGAAAACTGGTGCTGTTTTATAATATATATAATTAAAAGTATAAATATCCTTGACATTAAATAGAAAAACACTATAATATAGATAAAATTTATTTGATATGTTTATATATATTATTTACATAGATAATAAATTTTACTTTGGGAAATATGCACCAGACTTAACAAGACGCCATCTAAAAACAAAAACGCCGGGTGGACTAACCCACCACGGCTTATATTCCTATCACATAAGGATCAGTTATGCTTCCTGTTCCTGATATTACATAGACATTAGATTTTAGATATACCGTTGGCCTAACGGCATTGCCATTGCTCGCGTAGTTGAAGCCCACGTTAGCGTAGCCGCTCACATAAAACACGCTGTACGAGTAGGACGAATAATGTGTCATTGTCCATTCGTATCCGTTTTTAAGAAGCCAAGACTCTCCACCACAACTAGACCTGCTATAATTACTTAGATTGGTTGTTCGTGCACAATTACTTGCTAAAACAGAATATCCATAATCTGATGGATACATTAGGCCAATATGCCCTGTTGTAGTCGGAGAATTAGAACCATAAACAGTAGTACCTCTTTCTGCTGTATAAAAGGTAGATGCTGTTGCACTAGCTGTACTATGTCCTCCTAGGTGCCAAGTTACGTTTTCAATCATTCCCCTTGATGTTGCATTTAATCCTATTTTAGTAAAATCACAATTACCAGGTACACTTGTACTATAAAAATAACATGCTGTCTCTTCTGTTCCATTTTGACTATTTCTATAATATGTATTTAATATTGTCTTTAATGAAGCCACGCTCCAATTATTAGTATTACTCTTATGCCAAGCATAACTTCCTATTGACTCGTCTCTTATTATCTTAGTTAGATTCTGTCCAGTCTTTCCATGAGTATTAGAATCAAATACGCCAATTATTCTCCACAATTCTCCATTAAATAAAACATAATTATTAGGATTCTTTCCTTCATATCTATATCCATTTTCAATTACTACTTGTCCATCTCCTTGGGTAGTTCCTACCTTATTCATTATTAATTGTGATAAGTTATCACTTCTACTTGTAAATGTTGTATCACAAGTAGATACATTTAAACTAGATACTACTAATTTCCAATTAGTATAATCCCATCTTGCTTCTGCATTAGTACAATTAACATTAACAGTATATGCTCCATTATTATTAAATTTATTAGTATCCGTAGTATTTATCATTATATCGCCTGGTACATAAGTTTCTGTTACTAAATATCTATTAGTTGGTAAATTTAAACTAGATGTGCTTGAATATCCTACTCCTATATTAACTATAGCACCACTACTACTTTTATTTTTAATAATTAATGATACTTTAGCACTACTTCCAGTAGATAACTGTCCTATTTCACTATCTACAGTATCTTGTAATTTAGCTACTATTACATCATCAGTAATACTACTAGGATTTACCATTTCATACCATACTCCATAATATAGACTATTAGAAGTACTATTATTAACAGTAAACTCTACTGTTTTTTCTTCTCCTGCTTTAATAGATACTCTTTCATACTCTATTATTTCTGTATCAGTAGGAAGAGTAGATGCTGTTAAATTTACTATATCATTAGTATTCACACTTGCTGTAAACATAGCAAGTGTTGAATATAAACTTAGTGATATAAGTCCTATTACTATTATTAACATTAAATAATTTTTCTTTATATTACTAATTATATTTGACATAGATTACCTCCGTATTTTCTATAATAATTATAGTATAAATAAGTCTTATTGTAAATAAAATTATTTAATTATTTCATATATTAAACTTTGCTCATCTATTTTATCTTTAGTTATATTTAATATATTTAGATCTATATTAGATATATCTTTATTCGTATATATAGTAAATAATATATCTCCTTTATTTACATAATCATTTATATTTTTATTAAGAATAATACCTGCACTATAATCAATTATATCTTCTTTATTTTCTCTACCGCCTCCTAATAACATAGATAATCTTCCTACTTTATAAGCATCTATTTTAGTTATATATCCTTCTACATTAGATTTAATATTATATACTCTAGCTTTTTTAGTTAATTTAGTTATATCACCATGTTGATATTTAATAAATTCTAAGAATTTATTATATGCACTTAAATCATTTAATTTACTAATTACTAATTTTTTTGCTTCTTCATATGTAATACTTAATCCTAAAGATACCATATAACTAGATATTTCTATACATAAATGTCTTAAATTATTATCCTTTTTATTAGTAAGTATATCTAATACTTCTTCTATTTCTAGAGTATTTCCTATATTACTACCTAGTGGAATATCCATATTAGTAAGCATACAAATAACATCAATATTATTTTCTTTTCCTAAAGATACCATTATATTAGCTAAACGTCTAGCATCTTCTATATTCTTAATTAATGCTCCATTTCCTACTTTAACATCTAATACTAACTTTTTAGCACCACTAGCTATCTTTTTACTCATAATAGAGGATGCTATTAAAGGAATAGATTCTACTGTACCAGTAACATCTCTTAAAGCATATATCTTTTTATCTGCTATTACTAAATTATCTGTTTGAGAAGTAATAGCCATATTAATATCATCTACTTCTTTTATAAATTCTTCTTTAGTTAAATTTAAATTAATATTAGGAATAGACTCTAATTTATCAATAGTACCTCCAGTATGCCCTAATCCTCTTCCACTCATCTTAGCTACTCTAACACCACAAGAAGCTACTATTGGTGCCACTATTAGAGTAGTTTTATCTCCTACTCCTCCAGTAGAATGCTTATCTACTACATCTTTTAAGTCTAATCTATTACCACTTTCTAACATATATTTAGTCATATATTTTATCTCATCATTACTCATATCATTAATAGTAATAGCCATAAGTAATGAACTCATCTGGTAGTCTTTAATACTTCCTTCTACATATGAATTAATTACATACTTAATTTCTTCTTCTGTTAATTCTTCTTTATTTTTTTTCTTAATAATAATATCTATTATGTTCATTTAAAATCACCCTTCTTATTATAAATATAATTATACATTAAAATTTGATAATTCTCTATATTATTATTAAAAATACGATTTATTTTTTTAAATCGTATTTTTATATTTATTCTTCTTTTAATAACCAATCTATTACATTTATTTTAGTTATACCATTATAATCAGCTTCTAAGTCCATATCTAGAGTTAATAAAGTTTTAGGATAATGATCTTTAGTCTTTTCTAATGCTCTTAATTCCCTAGCAAGTACATTTTCATCTCTTACAGTTAATGCTACTTGATAGTATTTTAATCCATTTCTATTTTCTGCTACAAAATCAATTTCTAAATCATCAACTTTACCAACATAAACTCTATATCCTCTTCTAAGTAATTCTAAATATACAATATTTTCTAATATATGTCCCATATCACTATCTGATTTCTTACCTAACAAATAACTTCTAAGTCCAGAATCTACGGTATAAAACTTATAATCTCTTGCTAATAAGTTTTTACCTTTAACATCAAACCTTTCGGCTTTATATATTAGAAAACTTTCTAAGAATGCTGTTAAGTAATTTTCTACAGTATGATTACTAGTTGATAATCCTCTACTTGTTAAAGTATCACTTATTTTTTTCACTGATATAGGGCTTCCAACACTATCAAATATAAATTTTAGAATACTTTCAAGTAATAATTTATCTGTTATATTATTTCTAGATATTATATCCTTATATACAATTGTAGAAAATATTCCATCTAAATATTTATCTACATCATTTGGACTATCCTTTGATATATTTACACTACCAGGCATTCCACCATTTTTCATATAATCTAAAAATAATTGATAATAGTTATTGTTATCAAATGCCGTTATATATTCTTTAAATGATAAAGGCAACATTTTTATTTCTATATATCTACCTGATAATAATGTTGCAAGTTCTCCAGATAATAAATAAGCATTAGAACCAGTTATATATACATCAACATTTGTCTTTATATATAAACTATCAACTGCTTTTTGAAAGAATTTAACATTTTGAACTTCATCTAAAAATATATAATATTTCTGATTGGAATTTATTTTTTTATTTATATAATTATATAGTTCTTTATAATCTTTAAAATCATAACTTATATCTTCCAAATTTATATAAATTATTTGATCATCTTTTATATTATTTTCTTTTAAATAGTTAATAAACAATTTAAACAATGTGGATTTGCCACATCCTTCTATTCCAGTAATTACTTTTATTACATCTATATTTTTCCATCTTTTTAATTCTTCTAAATATTCTATTCGTTGAATCATAGTATTCACCTCTTTATTAGTATGTATTAATCTAGTTTTAAAGTCAAGTTATGAAAGAAATTCCATAACTTTATTTTTTTAATTAATAATTTTTTTTAATATCTAGTCAATACTAATAAAAATGATATGATTATTCTAGAAGTTATATACTTCAAATATTCTCAATATATTTTTAGATAGTACAGATTGTTGCGAGGAAATTGTTTTTTACTCACACAGTTAGCTAATAGCATATAATTAAGTAAATATCAAGTATTTAGTTTACGTTTCTACTTTTTTATGATAAAATATAAACTGTAAGAGGTGATGATAATATGGATGGAATCGGAAAAAATTTAAAAAGAATTAGATTATTAAAAAATCTATCACTTAAAGATGCCGGTAAACTTCTTAATATGACTGCTACTGCCATTTCTAAATACGAAAAAGGAGAAATATTACCAGACTCAAAAAAACTAATTGATTTTGCTAATGCATATAATGTTAAATCTATTGAATTATTAAAAGTTTATAACGTACCAAAAATGAAATTTACTTCGTTTAGAAAGAAAAAAAGATTGACTGGACAAAATCTAGAACTTTTAAAAGGACTAATTCAAGACGAAGTTGCTAAGTATTTAGAAGTTATAGAAATGAATAATATAGATACTGATAATATTAGATTAAAAAAATATTCATGTAATGATTTAGAAAGTGCGGAAAAAGCGGCTGATGATTTTAGAAATTATATAAAAATATCAAATAAACAACCAATATCAGATTTAATTAATGTTCTTGAAAATTTGGGAATTATTATAATTCAAATAAAAAATCCTGATAATCGTTTTGATGATTTTGATGGATTAAGTGAAATAGTTAATAATATTCCAGTTATTGTTTTATTGGATGGTATAAAAGATGGAGCTAGACAAAGATTTACTATAGCCCATGAATTAGGACATTTAATTCTAAACATCAATAATAACGAATTAGACGAAGAAAGAATATGTAATAGATTTGCTAGTGCACTACTAATGCCAAAAGAAGCAATAATAAATGAATTTGGATATTCTAGAGGGAATATTAACTTTTTTGAATTAACAGCATTCAAAAATGAATTTAAAGTTAGCTATACTGCGATTGTATATAGATTAAAAGATTTAAATATTATATCAGAATATTTATATAAAAAATTAAGCATATTTTTAAGTCAACGAATAGGAAAAAACGATCCAAAACCTATTCAACCAGAAAAATCATTTCAATTTAAAAAGATAGTATATAAGTTAGAAGCCGATGAAATAATTTCAATAAATAAAGCTTGTGAGCTATTAGGGGTTACGGTAGATGAATATAACAACGAAGATAATAATTACTGATACAAATATAATAACAGACTTAGATAATGCTAATATATTAGAAGAATTTATTGATATTGATAATGTATATATAAGTGATATGGTTAAAAATGATGAGATAAATTCAAAAACTGGCAATGTTAAACTAATTAATAAATTTAAAGTTATTTCAGCAACGGCTAACCAATTAATAGAAGTTAATAAATTGAGTTATACAGAGAAAAAATTATCTACATATGATTTACTTAATTTTGTTATAGCAAGAGATAATAATTGTATACTTGCTACTGGTGATAATAGATTAAAAAAATATTCTGAAAACAATGGTATTGAAGTATTAAGAACATTAAAAATAATAAAATTAATGAAAGATTATAATATTATCTCTTGCAGAAAAGCGATTAATGCTTGTAATTTGCTAAAGCAATGCCCCTCTACAAGAATACCAGAAATATATATTAATAATCTCATTAATGAATTAGAAAAAGATTCAATAACAGTCTGAATCTTTTTTATTTTTTATATAGATAAAATTAATTCTAGTACATACATTTATTCATTAACAACATTAAAACATTTATAACTATATCCATATATAATTATTATACTATAACATATGCCACCATAAATGAAATTCCTTTTCAACTATATTAGGGTACCGGACTTACAAATCAATATGCTAAACAAGTAGATTGAATTTTTAAATCTTGGTTATAAATATAATTATACATTAAAAATTGATAATTCTCTTTATTATTAACTCATATTTTATATTTATCACTTAAAAATTGTGTCACTAGTAGTGTCGCAATCTTAGTTTTCTTTTAAACTTATATATTTTAATTTTTTAAACATCCAATAGGGACTACTAATACTCCATCTTCTCTTTTATACGAATATTTTCCTGTTGCAGTCAATACTAATAAAAATGATGGATTTTTCATTTTATCAGTATCTATCTTATTTTTTAATTTTAATAAACTTTCTGATCCTTCATTAATTAATTTATCTCCCCCTAATTTTATTTCTATCAATCCATAAGAACCATCTCTTAAATGTATAACTGCATCACACTCTAAATCTGAAGCATCTCTATAATGATAAACATTACCATTAATACTCTCTGCATAAACCCTTAAGTCTCTTACACACAAACTTTCAAAAATTAAACCAAAAGTATTTAAATCATTTATTAAATCATTTGGTCCTAGTCCTAAAGCTGCTACAGCAATTGATGGATCAATAAAATATCTAGTATCTGATGTACGAATAGCTGTTTTACTTCTTAAATTAGGGTTCCATGTTAGCGATTCCTCCACTACAAATATTTTTTTTAAAGCATTTATATATGATAATACTGTATCAGTATCTAACGAAAACGAATCATTATTTATCATATCATTTTTTAAAGTTTCATTTGAGGCCTGACTACCAATATTTCTTGCATAACTTCGCATCAAATTTTTAGTTCTTTCTGGATTTCTATTTATATTATCAACTCTAGAAATATCAGAATTAACAACAGCATCATAATAATCATAAGCTTGTTCTAGTGCTATATTTTTATCCATAGAAACACTTCTAGGCCAACCACCACGGCAACACAAAAAAGCAATATCATCAAGTGTTAATTCATTAATTCCATTTAATTTTGAAGAATTATTAAATAATTCTAAAAGGCTAACAGTACCATTTGATTCACCTGATTCATACAAAGACATAGGGCGCATAGTAAGATACGCAAATCTTCCAGTTCCCGTATGTGTTATCTCGTCCATATTAGCAGGGACTGCAGAACCTGTTAAAATAAATTGACCTAAAGCATCGCGATGATCTACTTCAAATCTTACAGCATCCCATAACTTGGGAGCTATTTGCCATTCATCTATTAACCTAGGAACTTCACCTTTTAATAACAAACTAGGATTTAATTCCGATAATGTTATGTTTTGTTCTTTGTCTTCTGGATTAGCCATATATAATATACTACCAGAAATTTGTTCTGCTGTTGTTGTCTTACCACACCACTTTGGTCCCTGAATTAAAACAGCACCCTTTCCTTTTAGTTTTTTTAAAAGTAATTCATCAGCTATTCTTTTTTTATATTCCATAATGAACATCGCCTCCTTATATCAAATATATCATTTAATAATAATAAAATCAACATTTTTTCGGTTATTTGTAGTTTTTTTATTCGGTTATTTGTAGAAATTATTTTCGGTTATTTGTAAAAAAAGACATAATAATTATTTTACTTATTACATCTTTATAACAAATTTAAAAATACTTACTTATTTTCCAATGTTATTAACAATCTCCCTTTTACTAGATAAACCACCTAATGCATACTCTAATGCTACCTTATCTTTTTCAGTACACAAAATTATTCCAATAGGCTTACCATCATCTTCGCTATTAACAACATTTTCATAATAATTTAAATATAAATTCATTTCGAGCTTATTGCTAAATTATTTTTTGATTCATTAACCACACTAGTTATTTCTAAATCTATTGGTTTATTTTTATCTAACATAAAAACCTCCCTTGTTTGATTCTTCAGACGCGTCTGAAGAATATTATTTACAATCCTTTGATTAACTTTTTTACCTACTATAAGTGTCTTTTCCAATTCTACAAAAATAAGATAAACGAAATTTAATATTATTATTTTTCATTTTAACACCTCTCTTTTAATATAAAAATAATATCACATATTATTATATTTAATTTATAAATTTTAATACAAAAGAAATATAATAAAAGATTAATTTACGGTTATTTTTCTTGTAATATTTCTAATTATAAAATATAATTTAAATAGAGATAATAATAAGAAAGGAGTATTTATCTTAAGCGCCAGATCCTACTTGGATGACGAGGTTAATAGTTATCGAATATTCGGCGGGTACTATTACGGGAAATCGTAAGATGTATATACAAAAAATAAAATTAATATTATAACAAAAGTATACATCACACAAACATAACAAATATTAAAAGAAGGAGTTTAAAATATGTGTGGAATTATTGGTTATGTAGGTAAAAATAATGCTTTAAAAGCGCTTATTAATGGTTTAAAAGCACTAGAATACCGTGGATATGATTCTGTTGGTGTTGCCTACTTTTTAAATGATAAAATTAAAATTATAAAAGATAAAGGAAGAATTAATGAATTAGAAAATAATATTGATATTAATGATTTACCTAATATAGGTATAGGTCATACTAGATGGGCTACTCATGGAGTTCCTAATAAAATAAATGCTCATCCGCATAGTGTTGGAAATATTACTCTAGTTCATAATGGTATTATTGAAAACTATTTAGAATTAAAAGAAGAATTAATTAAACATGGTTATAACTTTAAAAGTGATACAGATACTGAAGTAGCATGTGCTTATATTGATTACTTATATAAAAATAATAATGATATGTTAAAAACATTACATGAAATACAAAATATATTTATAGGTAGTTATGCGCTATGTATACTTATAAATAATGATTTTGATAATATATATATAACTAAAAAAGGAAGTCCCTTAATTTTAGGTATTAATAATGATGAAAAAATAATAGCATCTGATATATCTGCTATTATTAGTTATACTAAGGATTATATTATATTAGAAGATAACGATATAGGTATTATTAATAGAGATAATTATAAGATATATAATAATAATAAACTTATCAATAAAGAAATACTTACTTTTGATAAAAATATTGACAGTATTTCTAAAGATGGATACGATCACTTTATGTTAAAAGAAATATATGAAGAAAATGAACTTATTAATAATACTCTTAATCATTATTTTAATAATAATTTATTATCTAGTCTACCTGATATTAGTAAATATAAAAGTATTTATATAGTGGGATGTGGAAGTGCTTATAATGCGGGACTTATTGGCAAATATTATATTGAAAAATATTTAGATATACCAGTATATGTAGAATTAGCAAGTGAATTTCGTTATAAGAAATTATTTATAAAAGAAAATGACTTAGTTATTGCTATATCGCAATCAGGAGAGACTGCAGATACTATTGAAGCAGTTAAAATAGCTAAAGAACGTAATGCTAAAGTACTTGGTATTATTAATACTTATCAAAGCACTATTGCTAGATTAAGCGATGAAGTAATATATATAAATGCAGGAATTGAAGTAGCTGTGGCTACGACTAAAGCATATAGTCTCCAAGTATTATATTTAATACTACTTGCACTTAGAAACAGTAATATAGTTATAAATAACATTGATAAAGAGATTAATACTATATATAACTATGACTATAAAAAATATATAAAACATTTAGTAAATACAGAACATGTCTTCTTTATTGGAAGAGGAATAGATTATTATTTATCAGTGGAAGGTTGTTTAAAATTAAAAGAAATATCATATATCCATGCTGAGAGTTATGCGGCTGGAGAACTTAAACATGGTACTATTTCTTTAATTGATAAGGGAACTCCCGTAATAGCTATTATTACAGATAATGATATTGCTAAAAAGACTATTAGTAATATTAAAGAAGTAAAAGCAAGAGGAGCTCATGTAATTATTGTAGCTAGTGATAATATTAATATAGATAAAGAAATATATGATGAAATTATATCTATTCCATATAATAAATACTTATTACCTATTTTATCTATAATAAGTATGCAACTATTATCTTATTATGTAGCTAAAGAAAAAAAATGCGATATTGATAAACCAAGAAATCTTGCTAAATCAGTTACCGTAGAATAGTTATTTATACATAATTAAAGCTGAAAAGCAATATACTTGCTCTTCACCAAAAATAGAAGTAGAGACACTAAATTTAATGTCTATTACTTCTATTTCTTTTTCTTCTAAAAATTTATTTATATCATTTTCTAAATCTTCTTCATGAGATTCATCAAATACTTTTACTTTCATACAATCACCAAATCTAATTATATAGGAATATATAATTAAATATTGTCGTTATATGTTTACATCTTCACTAGGATTATATTTATAATATATATCACTTATATTTCCATTTATATCAGTGTATTCTAAGTACAATTTTAAATTAACATCGATATCTTTAGAAGTTTCTATATATCCGACTAGTTCAAATCCTTTAACTTCTTCATTACCTATTATTAAATTTTGAGGTTCATCAAATATACCAATTGAAGGAAATATATCTTCTGTAAAATAATCATGAATAAGTAATGCTTTTATATTATACATATCTATCTTAGGGTTATCTATAATAACACGGTAAGATAATTCTTCCTCACTTGTTTTATCTAATGAAAAAGTAATATCACAAGGAAATTCTTCTTCGTTATCATAATCTGTATAAGTATCTAATGTATTCTTAATAGCAAGATAATCTTCTTTTTCTTCTTCAATATGACTATTATTATCTACTTTAATATTAGCGCATCCTACTAATAAGATAATGCTAAACAACAACAATAACTTCTTCATTATTTTACTTTTTCACTTATCCTTATTAATCTATTATACTTACTTATTCTCTCACTTCTAGATAAAGATCCTGTTTTTATTTGGCCAAGATTTAAACCTACCGCAAAATCAGCAATATAATTATCTTCAGTCTCACCACTACGATGAGAAATAATTGTTTTATATCCATGTTTTTTAGCAAGTTCGATAGTATCTAGAGTTTCACTAACACTTCCTATTTGATTAACTTTTAATAATATAGCATTGGCTATACCTAAGTCTATTCCCTTTTGAAGTAATTCTTTATTAGTTACAAATAAATCGTCTCCGACTAATTGAATATCTTTGCCAATACTATCTGTAAGTAATTTCCATCCATCATAATCTTCTTCTGCCATTCCGTCTTCAATAGAAATAATTGGATAATCTTTAATTAATTTTTTATAAAATTCAACCATTTCTTCTTTAGTGTATTCTTTTCCTTCAAATTTATATACACCATTTTCATAAAATTCACTTGCAGCTACATCTAGTGCTAAATATACATCACTACCTAGAGTATATCCAGCATTACAAATAGCTTCTTTTATTAAATCTAAGGCTTCATATGTAGAACTAATTGAAGGAGCAAATCCACCTTCATCTCCTACTCCACAACTTAAATGTTTGTTTTTTAATATTGTCTTTAAGCTATGAAATACTTCGGCACCCATTCTTAAATTATCTAAATACTCTGTTTTTGAAGGAACTATCATAAATTCTTGAATATCAAGTTCATTTTCAGCATGAGCTCCACCATTTAAAATATTCATCATGCACCTAGGTAATTCTCTACCTTCTCCTAAATATTCATATAATTCCTTATTAGAGTACATTGCAGCAGCTTTTAGGCATGCTAATGATACTCCAAGAATTGCGTTAGCTCCTAAATTTTTCTTCTCTTTAGTGCCATCTAACTCTAGCATTATCTTATCAATATTACGAATATCTAAAACAGATTTACCAATTAAAGCATCTTTTATTTTCGTATTTACATTATTAACTGCTTTTAATACCCCTTTACCATTATATCTATTCTTATCATTATCTCTTAATTCTAAGGCTTCATGAATACCAGTTGATGCACCACTTGGAACGGATGCAGTGGCAACTATTCCAGACTCTAACTTAACATCTACTTCTACTGTAGGATTACCCCTTGAATCTAATATTTCTCTTGCATATATATCTTTTATTTTATCCATTTTAATCACCACTATAAGTATACAATTTTTTTATATAAAAGTCAAAATATTACTAAGAATTAATTTCTAAACCAAAAATACACTTTTCATATAAAAACAAACATAATTTTTCATCATTATTTGTGTTATAGTATTCAGTTAATAATGTATTAAATTCCTTTATATCACATTCTTTTATTGTAATAACACCACAACCATTACTAATTAAGATTTTATTAGCAACTATCATACTAGTACGCTTATTGCCGTCCCAAAATATTTGACTACGCATTAAATAAAGCATCAATTTAATTGCTTTTGTAGTAGCATTATTTTCATTCAATATATCATTTATATTATTTTTTACATCATCCATATTAGGTATATCTGGAATGTAATCAACACCATTAATACCAACACGCCCATTTCTTAAAACTCCCCATTCTAACGATTCGTTTCTTGAAACAAACGAATTTACTTTACAAATAAAATTTAAATCTATTTCATCATCAATATTAATTAATACAAAATTCCAGGCATCCCTTAAATTTAATATACAATTTATTTCATCTAATTTTAAAGTTGGTACATTAACTCCTTCTAAAATAGTTTTAATATTAGGATATGTTGTATTAATACCTTCTAATCTTACACTGTTGTAGATATTAGATACCAAAACTTTTTTTGCTAAAAATAAATTTTGTTCTTTTGTCAAATGATATTTATCCACCATATCATTCACCTCGTAGATTATTATACTATAAAATTTATGAAAAAAAAAGAAACATAAAGTTTCTAATTTCTATTTACTTGCTTCTAACTTATTAATTATTTCTTTTAAAGCATCAATAGTTCTATCTTTTAAATCTCTTGCTGCTTTTTCTAATGCAGGCGTACCTTTTTCTTTGGCAAGCGCTAATAACTCTTCTGTTTTTTTCTTTAAGTCTTCACCTTTTTCTTTAGCAATTTTAAGCGCTTTTTCTTTATCTAAATCTTCTAATTCTAATTTTATGGCATCTACTTTTTGAAAAAATTCATTTTTTACTTCTTCTACATCTATTTCTTTAATTTTAGCTACTAATTCATCAAATTTCTTTTTTAAATCTTTTCTAGTTTCACTTCCTTTTTTTGGAGCAAACAATAATCCTAAACCTGCTCCAACGGCTGCACCTAATACAAATTTACCAATACCACTTTTTTTATTCTTGCTCATCAATATCATCCTTTCTCTTTTTCCTTTTAAATATTTTTCTAATAAGAACACTTACTGCATCTACCATTTTATCACTAAGCATTGATAATTTATCAGTAGTAGCATCAATTACTGAAAATAATCCATTTAACTTACCTACTTTAATACTAATATCATCAACTACTACTTCTATTTTATTCATAGTAATGATTAACTTTACACCTAATACTATTAAAACTACTAACAATATAGAACCAAGCATGTATAATAAAATTTGTAAAAATTCCAATAATTCCATTATAAATCGTCCCTTTCTTCATACATTGAATCAATCAAGTTAAATAAATCATCAGTAAGTTCTACATCATTATTATTATCATTTTCTTTTTTATTATTACTTTCTTTTACTTCAATTTTTTCAGAAGTAACTTCTTCATCATTATGGTTAACTATTTTAACTTCATTTTTTTCATTTTCTCTATCTTTGTTAGCTTCGTATTCTACTCCAAAATCAAAATAGTTTTCTTCTGCTGTAGCTATTGTTTCACCTTTTTTATCTTCAGAAATCATATCACTAAGTAAATCTTCATCAGGACATACTTCTACTTCACTTGCTTCTTTAATACTATTGAAACTATCTAATACTAAATTATCAGTAATTTCATCAGAAAGTGTACCAAAAGCTTTCATTCTAACTGTTTCAAAATCAATTTTTTTAGAAGGCCTTTTTATTTCGTAATCACTTTCTTTTTTAGCTTTTACTTCTTCTTTTTTATAGTTTTTATCTAGAATACCATACACAGGAGAAATAATTGGAGTAGCTTTAAATGCTGGCTTCTTATCTTTTTTATTATCACTTTTTTTTGTATATAATTCAGATACTGTTTTTTTTACCTCAATCGTTTTTTCTTTCTTAATAACATTTTGATCACTATAACTGCCAATTTCAAAATCTTTATCTTCAAATGCTATTGGGAATTTAAAACTATTATTATTACTTGCTAAATTTCTATCACTTAATTCTTTTTCTTCTTCTCTAGCTTTCTCTTCTAAAATATTAATTTGTTTTTCTTCTCTTTCTATTTTTTCTCTCATAAATGTTGGAAGTTTATTTTCTTCTACTTCCTCTTCTTCAGCATCTTCAACATCTATTTCTTCTTCTTCAATTATTTCTTCTTCATCAGTAAATAAATTTTTTAGTTTATCTAATAGCCCCATAATGGCACCTCTTTCTTTTAGTATTCATCAGGCAATGCCTCTATTTTCTCATCTTCTTGGACATACTCTTCTAGATATTCATTAAACTTACTTTCACTATCATTTGGTTTTAATATACTATAAATTGTATCGCTACTTTTTATATCATTATCTTCTATTATTTCTAAAATTAATATATCATTATATTCAATGTTAGCTGCAATTAACGTTGCATAAGCTACTAAATTAGATAAATTTTCTTTATCAGTATAAAATTCAATTTTAGCATAATTATATACTATTTTAACAAAATAACTATCATCTTCTTTATTTATACCTATATATCCGCTTTTATTTTTATTAGCAATCATACTAAAATAATAATTAAATTCACTCTTATTTATAGTTAAACTCTTTTTATAATAATAACTTACAATATCTACATACAAATATAGATCATGCTCTAAAATTCGAATTTTTTGATTAAAATTAGAATTATATATAAGCGTTGCCCCTTTAGGTAAATAATATTTATAACCTTTAGTAGTAGTATTAGTTAATCTCGTAGAATTATTTATTATTTCATTAGATATCTTGCTATATTCTTCTTGATTATCTACCCTTGTACATCCCGTTAATAGAATAGCTATACATAACAATAAAATATATTTTCGCATATAGACACCTACTCTTAACTAATTATACCAAAAAAATATATAAATTCAAATACTTTTTAATTATTTTTTTTAAATTAAAATTAGTTAAATTATCACCATTAAATTATAAACAAATATACTATAATGAGAGGAGAATTTATATGTATAATAGACAAATAAATTATAAATATATACCCAACAACAGTTATAATTCTAATAATAGATTTATTGGTGGAGGTTTTTTAGGGCCATTTATCTTAGGAGGAATAACTGGTGGACTATTAGCTCCTAATTTTTACCCTAGACCATACCCAGTATATCCACCATACCCACCACCATATCCTTATCCACCATTTCGCCCATAATTAATTAACTTACCTCTAGGTAAGTTTTTTTGTTATAGAAATTAACACAAAAAAAATACACACATATAAATATGCATGTACTTTTTTTAAAGTTTTTTTGTTCCCATTTTCTTAATAATTTATTATTTTGCCAAATAGATGCCATATTAAATCTCCTTCCTTTTTATAACTACACACATAGAATTATTAAACTCTGGAATATCATTTGATACCCATTGTTTTTCAATAAGTAAATCATTTTCTAAAATTTCTTTTTCTAACTCTACCCAATTAACTATCTTACAAGACGTAGTAGCAATATCTAATTTCTTATTATTATTCATAACAACTCGTTTAGTATCTTTAAATGCTTCTTTAATATTAGTTGTATAATCTTGTTTACCATCACCAAGAACGCATAATAAACAATGACCATTATCTGTTAAATGGGTCTTAATAAATGACAAAAATTTATTTCTATGTTCTCTTAATACAAACATATGAAGAACTGCAATTGAATAAATATAATTAAATTTTTCTTCTATTTCATCCTCTATTATATCAAATTGTCTAAAGTGTTTTTTATATTTATTACTAGATAATTTATTACACATATCTATTACACTTAAAGAATAGTCAACTGCTAACACATTATAGCCTTTTTCTAATAAATAAATTGCATCTCTACCTTCTCCACACCCAAGATCAAGTATTCTATCTTGTTTATTGATTTTATAATCATTTATAAAATTAATAATATCAGGAGTAGGTAATGTAGATGACCATAACATATTTTCTTTATAAACTTGTTTATATCTTTTTTCATAAGCCTTATAATAATCGTTATAGTCTCTATTATTGTCCATAAGTACCTCCATAAAAATCTATAAAAAAGGAGACAAAAGCAATTACGCTTGCCCTTGTCTCCTCCTCTTAAAAACATTTGTTAATACAACCAAACATGGGCAAATCCCCAAATTTATGTTATATTTTAGACTAATTGAAAAAAATTGTCAAGGTATTTTTTAAAGGTATTTTTTAAATTAAACAAAAAAACACACATACATATGTGTGCATAATTATTTATCTTGCTTCTACAATTAACTTAATTGCCGTTCTTTCATCTCCATCAATCACTATATCAGTAAATGCTGGAATACATACTAAATTCTTACCTGAAGGAGCCACGAATCCTCTTGCAATAGCAATAGCCTTAATCGCTTGATTTAATGCTCCAGCCCCTATTGCTTGAATTTCAACACTTCCCTTTTCTCTAAAAACATTAGCAAGTGCTCCTGCAACTGAATTAGGATTTGATTTAGTTCCTACTTTAAGTGTTTCCATAATTATTTTATCATTCCTTTCTTTTTTACATTATAACTATATGATGAAGAAAGGAAAAAATAACTAAAATTTTAAATTAATAACATACATCTTTAATTTTATATTCAGTGCTATCTATAAGTTCTAAGGTGCTAGTTGAATATACATTTTCCATATATGCAACTTGTTCTTTATCTTCATATTCGGAACAATTATATCCTCCAATAGAATAAATATTATATTCCATAACATTAAACGAATCTTCTTTTATTTCTTTAACATGTACTCTTTCTAATTCTTTTAAAACTTTACCATCTTTATCAAAGACAATCAAATAACTATTAAAGTCTTGTGCTCCTGTAAAAGGTTTAACAAATATATTATCATTTACTTTAACCACTGTAGCACCAGCAAATTCAACATCAGCAAATTTATTATTTATAACTTTATCTTTATAATATAACGTCATTGTAAATCCCAATTTATTCGAAGTTGGTACTGTTTCAATTTTTAAATCATATTCGTCATATACATAATTTACTTTTTCACAGGTCTTTATATCATTTTCATAATTACTAGTAGCAAGGCTTTTACCTTCTTCTATATTATAAGTACACATATCTTTTTCTTCTTTAGCGCATCCACTTAATAGAATAACAACCATAATCCCCATTATAATTTTTTTCATAAATCTCTCCTTTATATTTTATTATTCATTAAATCTTTATATACTTGAATTAATTTTTTACCTACTGTTTTAATTTCTCTATCACTTACTACTTTATATCCTTCTTCTGTTACATCTTTTAGTTTCCCTTCTAAAATTCCTTTTATTTTACTCTCAAATTCTTCTGTATTTTTAGCTTTATAAACATTTTTGCCATCAATTAACCATTCATCAAATATAGGTATATCTCTTACTATTGAAGGAATTTTTTCTGTTAATGCTTCTAATATCGGAATACCTTCAGTCTCTTCCAAAGTTGGGAATAAATAAAGATTAGCACCAGAATAAGCTCCTCTTAACACTTCGGGTTCTACATAACCCGCAAAATATAAATTAGGAAGTTTTGTTTTAACTGCTTTTCTAATTTTTCTAGGAGACGCATATAAGGGGCTATAACCAAACCAAATGAATTTATACTGTGGCATTCTTTTAGCAAGTTCAACAAAATCTAAAATTCCTTTTCTCTCTAAATATAATCCTACCCCCATAATAACTTTATCTTCCGTACTATATCCAAAGTCTTTTCGAAACTTTTCTCCATTTTTAATATTTCTTTCAAAGAATTCCATATTAATTCCATTAGATATAGCATAGATTTTCTTACCTAAATTATAATTTTCTAATAATCTTTTAGAGTATTCTGTTGGAGTTATAATAACGTCTCCTAATTTATAACACTTACATATCCACCATTTAAATAATTTAGATAACTGATTAGAAAAGATAAAAGAATTTCTAAAGTCTTCTTCCGTACTATGGGCATGATATACAACTTTCTTTCCCATTTTTTTAGCTTTCTTCGCTAAAAAATATGATTTAGGTCCGTAAAAATTTATATGCACTATATCATAATCTGTACATTTAGGATCCAATGTATAATCAACATTATTTTCTTTTAAGGCATTAATTTGATGTTTAACAGCCTTTCCTAATCCTGATTTACCTATTTTTTTAAGTCCTTCTGTATATAATAAAATCTTCATATTTCTCCCTACCTATATTTAATTATTTTTTGCATTTCTCTTTCTGTATCTCTTTTCTTAATTGCTTCTCTTTTATCGTAACTTTTCTTACCTTTAGCAAGACCTATTAGTACTTTTAAAATACTTCCTTTAAAATACATTTTTAAAGGTATTAGAGTATATCCCTCCTTTTCTATCTTATCTTTTAACTTAAGTATTTCTCTTTTATGCATAAGTAATTTTCTCGTTCTTGTTTCTTCATGATTAAATCTATTTCCTTCTTCATATAGAGAAATATGAGTATTTAGTAAATATAATTCATTATTTCTAATAATTGCATAACTATCTTTAATATTAGCTTTACCATTTCTAATTGACTTTATTTCCGTTCCTTTTAAAACGATACCTGCTTCATATTCATCTTCTATTTCATAGTCAAATCTTGCTTTTCTATTGATAATTTCCATAAAAATCACATCCTAGATATAATATAACATAAAAAAGAAAACTAGTAAATTAATTACTAGTATTTTCTAAGATAATACAACGACTGGCATTGTTTCATCGTACATTTTGACTACTTCACTATATTTATCATATACACTCTCATATGTAGGTAAATACGTTGAATTTATTTCACTAAATGGTATTACTTTAAAATTACGATATCCTTGATAATATGTAAATATTAGTTCATTATTAATATTATCTATTTTAATATCAACGTCATCACCTTTTACCGTTTTAGTAATATCCAATGATGACATAAGTCCTACCATTTTATTATAGTTATCACTTTGTTCTTGAGCAGATATAAAGTTTCCTAACGAATAAAATACAATTGTATCATCAATCCACTCAACTGGTTGCACAACATGTGGATGAGTTCCTATTACAATATCGACTCCTAAAGATGCTAAAAATTCTGCAGCATCTTTTTGATATTTAGTTGGAGTATGTGTATATTCTACTCCCCAGTGCATTGCTACAATTAATACATCTACTTTATCTCTTACTCTTTCTATATCTTCTCTTACTGTTTCTTTAAAAGCTTCATATCCTACTCCATAATCAGCATTATAATCCATTGGCCAAACATTAACTAAATAATCTTTACCATTAGGAATAGCTATACCATTTGTACCATAAGTGTAGTTTAACATTGTATAAGTAATGTTATTTTTTTCCATTACTTTTACTTCATTTCTATCTTCTTCACTACAATAACTACCTGCGGTTAACACATCAGATTTTGTTTCCCAATACTCACATGAATTAAGAACTGCTTTTTCTCCTCTATCTATTGTGTGATTAGTAGCAAGGGAAACTATATTAAATCCAGCATCTAACATTGCGTCTCCTGCTTCATATGGAGAATTAAATGTTGGATAATCAGAAAGTCCTATTTCACTTCCTCCTAAGATAGTTTCCTGATTATAATATGCTAAATCATAACCTTTAACCTTATCCTTTATCATCGTAATCATCGGTTTAAAATCATATCCATCATAATTAGCATTCCTATTAGCCTCATTATATATACTAGAATGAATTAAATTATCCCCAACCATTACCATCGATACTTTATAAGTTTCTTCTTTATTTTCATTTTTATTGCTTGCGATTACATCATTATTGTCATCATTTTTATTAGTTAAACTACTTACTAGAAAATATATTCCGATAATTGCTATAGCCAATACCGTAAGGGCTATAATTATTCTGTCTATTTTTAACTTTCTTTTTCGTTTTACTGCTTTCTTTTTCATACTTCTTATTCTCCTTGCTATTTAATAATTCTATTTCCCCTGTTATTTTATTAACCTTTTTTAGTTTAACGTTTATTTGGTCTCCTATTAAAATATTTTCACCTGTTTCACAATTTAATAATGTGAAACCATTTTTACATAATCTATATTCTTTATCGTATAATTTAATTTTACCTTCACACATATTAGGTAGTAATACTTTTATATATGAAGTAGATACTTCTGATACAACACCTGTATATTCACAACCTATAAATTGTCCCATATATTCAGCCATCTTTATATCATCTAATTTTTGTTCAACTTTCTCTGCTCTAGTTTCAGCATCATTTGCAATATTAGCTAAAAGAGGTACAATTGGTGCCCATTTTTTTCTTGCATAATCTTTTCCATATTCAATAGAATCAAAATATATTCTTTGATTTATAAAATCAGGAAGTCTTCTAATTGTCGAAGTAAATGTAGCATAAGGAATAGAACCTAAAGCGTAATGACCTTCACAAACAGAACTATATCTTGCTTTAGATTGGCATCTAATAGCTATTCTGTCTAATACTTCCATATCAAAATTTCCTTCATATAATTTTCTATTATGCATAATTTCTTCAGGTTTTAATTTATCGGAAACGATAGCTTTATAATTTCTTTTTCTAAGAAGCATACTCCAAGATTTTAATTTTTCATAATTAGGTTCTTCATGATTTCTAGCTATAAATGGTAATTCATTTTTAATAAAATAATCAACCATAACCATATTATCTAAAATCATTAAAAATTCAATCAACTCTTCTGCCTTTCCTTGATGTCTTTTATCTATTTTTATAACTTGAGCATTTTCAAAATAATATTTTACTTCCGTACTAGAAAAATTCAAAAATCCTTCTCTTAACATTTTATCTTTAACTGCCATTGCTCTTTCATATAGATTTTCTATTAAATCTAAATAGTTTTGGTAGCCATCTATGACAGTTTCATTTTCTAAATATTCATTTACTTCTTCATAAGTAGTTCTTTTCTGATTCTTTATTATACTTGGAAATATCTTATATGATAGTACTTTCCCATTTTTATCTATTTGAATACTTGTAGATAGTGAACTTCTAGCCTCTCCAGGAACTAACGAACATATTCCATTAGAAAATTTATGATGTAGCATGGGGTTGACTGTTCCTGGAGGATATACTGATATTCCTCTTTTTAACGTTTCATCCCATATTGATGATCCTTCCAAGAAATATCTTGAAGTATTTGCAATAGAAATATAAATATTATTATCCAAATATCCTACAGCATCATCAAAGTCTTTTGTATCCGCTCCATCTACAGTTATAATTGGCAATGTAGTAATATCTAAATATTTCTTACTTTTTAAATTTATTATGTCTTCATCAGATAAAGACGTTGGTATTGCTTCCAATTCTTTTAAATACTCATCTTTAAAAGATATAGGAAATCCATTTTGAAGTAATACTTCTTTTATTACAGTACTATAATCATCTTTATGTCCAATTACTTCTAGTACCATATCAGTATTACTGTCTATTAATAATTTCGTACCAATTGGATATTCTTCTTTTAAATTAATACTTCTTCCGTCTTCACTAATTGCCTTATATTGGTTTTCTTCTTCTATTACTTCTCCAATATAATTTTTATTAGTCTTATTTAATATCCTTACCACTTTAGCCATGCCACTTTGCGTATATGGTTCTACTAAAACTAAATCATTATTTCTTAATTTTTTATAATCTTTACGTGTAAGTTGCAATTGCGTATTATCGCTTAAAATAGCTACTAATCCTTTTTTGGTAGTAAATTTAATTGTAGCCCTTTTTAAATTAGTATTTTGAACAAGAATATATTTATTATTACTTTGTTTAAATATAATTCCTTGTTGTTCCAAAAGTGCTAATACCTTAAATATGTATTCCTTATCTTCCCCTAAATATACACTTATTTCTTCAAGTGTTAAATTATTATTCTTTTTGGAACTTAATAATTCAATTATTTTAGTTCCCATAAACAAGTCCTCTCTTTATGTTATTTATTATCTTCAACTAATTCAAAGTCCACTGTTGACGTTTCTCTAGATGCTTTTACTACCTTAACAGTAATATCATCACCAAAACCAAATCGGCGCTTTGACTTTTTATCAAATAAAGTCATTGCTTTTTCACTAAACGTATAATAACCTGGTAAATCTTCAACTCTAATTAACCCTTCAACTGTATTTGGAAGTTCTACAAATATTCCAAATTCTTGTACACCTGATATAACCCCTTTAAATACTTCTCCAATATGGTCTTCCATATATTCAGCCATCTTCATTTTATCAACATCACGTTCACAAGAATCAGCTGCTCTTTCTCTTTCTGAAGTGTGTTCACAAATTATTGGTAATTCTTTTTTAAAATAGTCAATTAAATCATAATCATAACTTCCATTATAAAGTTTTACTAATCTATGTAAAACCAAATCTGGATATCTTCTAATTGGTGAAGTAAAATGACTATAACATCTACTTCCTAATCCAAAATGCCCAATATTTTCATTTGAATATACTGCTTTAGCCATTGATCTAACTAATAGTTCATTTAATATTGGCTTTACTCGCTCATCATCTATCTGATCGATAATATTTCGTAAATCTTTTACGGTTATATTTCCTCTTTTTTTACCTACGACACTGTATCCATGACTTGATAAAAATTCTGTAAAACTTTGTAATTTGGCTTCATTTGGTTTATCATGAACACGATATATTCCAGGGACATCATCGCTTCGGTAAAAGATAGAAGACGCTACCGTTTCATTAGCGACAATCATAAAATTTTCAATTAATTCTTCACCAGTTCTTTGTTCCCTTAATTTTATTTCGTATGGATGACAATTTTCGTCTACTAATATCTTAGCTTCTTTAGTATCAAAATCAATGTATCCTCGTGCCACCATTTTCTTTCTCAAAATATTAGATAATTCATTCATAAGTTTTAAATCATCAACAAACTCTTCATAACCTAGAGGTACTACATTATTTTCTAAAATACTATTAACAGCATCATAAGTCATTTTTTTTCTACTTCTAATAACACTTTCACATATGTCATAATCTATAACATTACCTTTATTATCAATTTTCATAATACAAGATAAAGCTAATCTATCCACTTCAGGATTTAATGAACATATTCCATTTGAAAGTTTATGTGGAAGCATTGGTAATACTCTATCTACAAGATAAACACTAGTACCCCTTTCATAAGCTTCAACATCAATTTTATTTCCCATTTTTACATAATGAGATACATCAGCAATACAAACACCTAATGTATATGTATTATCTTCGTTTTTATAGCAATAAATAGCATCATCTATATCTTTAGTATCAGCCCCATCAATCGTAAATACTTTTTTATCTCTTAAATCAACTCTACCCTCTAATTCACTTTCTAATACACTATCAGGAATAGCATCTATTTCTAACATAACATCATCAGGAAAGTTAGGTTTAAATTCATACTTATATACATACGATAAAATATCTACACCAACATCATTTTTATGACCAATTATAGTAACGATTTCTCCCATAGTTCTTTTCTTTTCATCTCTTTTAACTACTACTTTATGTCCTTCAACCGCACCATTTAATTTATCATTAGGTATGTATATGTTATTACCCTTCTTATCAATAGAGACATAAAACTTGTTATCTATAACTACTACTTCCCCAACTAAAACCTTATCATTTCTTTTTAAAATTTTTACAATTTTTCCTTCAAAATCTCTTTTATTTGTAATTTCTACTGCTACAATATCACCATCTAGTGCACCGTTTATATCTTTTTCATTTATATAGATATCCTTTTCAAGCCCTGTATCTAAAACAAAACCATAACCACTAGACTTTAATTGTAATTTTCCTTTTAGCAAATGACTATTTTCAAATAATAAATATTTATCTTTATTACTATGATATAAAATACCATCTTCACACATATTATCTAAAGTTTCTTGTAAATTACTAAATTCAACCGGATCTTTTAACCCCAAAATATCATTAATATCTATTATATTAAGTGATGAATTTTGTTTAAGTAAATCAATTATTCTTTCTTCCATTTGTTCCTCCTAATTAGAAAAAAGACTTAAAACTTAAGTCTAATTTTTAAATGATATAAATAGACAAAGTACAAAAAATGCCATTCCAAGAAGCATAGTAAGTCTACTTATAAAAAGTTCTACTCCTCTTTCTTTTCTATTTGCAAATAAATCAGAATTACCACCTTGAATAATTTGTGATGCTGATTCTGCTTTTGCACTTTGTAATAAAACTAATCCAATTAAAAAAATTGATATTATTAATACTGCAATTTCCATATTAACCTCCAAACTATTTAAATTATATCATAACACTTTAATATTGTATACCCCAAACGACCATTTTCTTAGCAGGTTTACCACAGCAAACGCATTTATCATCAATATGTTCTTGCTCTTCATCAAACGGAATACATCTTGATTTAGTACCCTTTATTTCTTTTATCTTTAATTCACAAGCAGGATCTCCACACCACATGGCTTTAATGAATCCCGGGTGTTTATTCATAATATCAGTCATTTCATCTAAATTATGAGCAATATACGTTTGCCTATTTCTTCTTTCTAATGCTCTATTATATAAATTATCTTGAATATCATTCATTAAATTAATAATAGTCTCTACTATATTAGAATTAATATCTATTTCTATTTTTTCTCTAGTATCTCTTCTAACTAAAACTACTTTACCATTTTCTAAATCTCTTGGTCCTATCTCTATTCTAATAGGAATACCATTTACTTCTGCTTCTGCAAACTTAAACCCAGCACTTTTATTAGTATTATCTATATATGAAATAATATTATTTTTATTTAATTCTTCTAAATATTTGTGTGCTAAATTACTTACTTCTAGTGTATCTTTAATTGGAATAATTACTACTTGTCTAGGAGCAATTTTAGGAGGAAGTACAAGACCATAATCATCTGAATGAACCATGATTAAGGCTCCAATCATTCTAGTAGTCACTCCCCATGATGTTTGATATGCATAATCAAATTTATTTTCTCTATTTACAAATTTTATATCATAAGCACGTGAAAACTTTTGACCAAAATAATGTGATGTACCTGATTGCAAAGATACTCCATTATACATAAGAGACTCTACTGTATAAGTGTATTCTGCTCCTGCAAATTTTTCTTTATCAGTTTTCTTACCTACGATAGATGGAATTGCTAAATAATTATGAAAGAAATCATTATAAACATTTAACATTTGTAAAGTTTCTTTTTCCGCTTCTTCCTTAGTTTCATGTACAGTATGACCTTCTTGCCATAAGAACTCTCTACTTCTTAAAAATGGTCTTGTTTCTTTTTCCCACCTAAGAACATTACACCATTGATTATATAATTTAGGTAAATCACGATATGATTTTACAACAGAAGAATAGTAATCACTAAACAAAGTTTCCGAAGTTGGCCTTATACATAATCTTTCATCCAATTCTTTTTGGCCACCAATAGTAACCCATGCTACTTCCGGAGCAAATCCATTTACAAGTTCTCCTTCTTTATTCATCAAATTTTCCGGTATCAAAAGCGGCATATAAACATTTTGGTGCCCCGTTTTCTTAAATTCACTATCTAGTACACTTTGCATTTTTTCCCAAATTGCATATCCATTTGGTTCAAACACTATACATCCTTTTGTATTAGAGTATGTTGCAAGTTTTGCTGCTTTAACAACATCAGTATACCATTTAGCAAAATCAACATCTCTTTTAGTAATTGCTTTATTTTGTATATCATTCATATATAACACCTCGCCCATACATTATATCATATTTGGTTTTAAAAGGAAATATTTTCATTTGACTATTTTATCATTTTGTTATATTATAAATGGTAACAAGGAGGAGTATCTATGAATAAAGAATATACTCGAATAAATGATACTGACTATATTGTATCTAGTGATAAAGGAGAAATTGATTTAGTAAAAGTTAACAGTAACATTGAAGAAATATTAATGAAAGAAAATGAAATTGAAGAAGCCAATAATAATATAGTTAAAAACAATAAGGAATTAAAAGAAGTTAAATTTTACGAAGACTCAAGAAAAATATCAAATATATTTACCATTATTGGAGGAATTTTAATGACTTTAACTGGAGTCTCCGGTTCATTTGGTATTATTAAAACATTATTTTGGACAACATATGCATTATTAACTATTAAAGCCATGTTTGTATGTATGTTTGGAATTAAAATATTAAACAAAAGGAAGATAAAAAATTTAACTTCTTCTATTGGAAATGATTCACATAAAGTTGAAACACTAACTAAAGAACTAGAAGAATTAAAAGTCAAAAGCAATTATCAAAAAATACCTTACTCAGCAACACATATTAATCCTATGGAACAACCTATTTATGAGCACAGTCAAAATAAAGTTAAAAGATTAGTACCTAATAAAGAAGAAGTTATATCGTAACGTACTAATCTTTTTTTAGTATTAAATTTTTTTATATATCATATATTAAAATATAAGTATTTTATATCCCTATGGGAACAGCTAAAGCCGTTTACCATCTATTTATAGTTTTTCTATTTAACTTGGCTTGGAGTCAGATACTCTAGCCCTCTGAGCTTTCCTTTTATTTAGATTTTTTTCAAAATAGGGTTGACAGATGCTCCTTTTACTGATATAATTTAACATGTCTTGGGGAATTAGCTCAGTTGGCTAGAGCATCTGCCTTGCACGCAGAGGGTCAAGGGTTCGAGTCCCTCATTCTCCACCATTTTCGGGAAGTAGCTTAGCTTGGTAGAGCGCTACGCTTGGGACGTAGAGGTCGCAGGTTCAAATCCTGTCTTCCCGACCATTTATGAATTTAGACTTGAAGAAGTCTCTTTTTTTGTCCCAAGCTTTCCTTTTACCCAAACACCTTGACCCTCTGCTAAAAAAATATAAGTACTTATAATATTTACCCCATACTAAAAAAGATACTAACTACCTGTAAGTATCTTTTTCTATTTTTATTCTGGTAAATAACTTATCCAAATCTTCATATTTAATTCTAAAAGAAATACCTTTATCATCAATCATTCCTATTTTGTCACCACGTCTATAAACACTTATCTTTATGCATATGGATATTATACCTTTTTCAATTAAACTTATAAAAGTTTCAAATTTTTTTAATTGGTAATACCTAATTGTTACATAATGAAAATATTCTATTCCATCTACAAATTTCCTACTAGCAACAACAACTGCAAGTAATTTTAACTTGGTTTCAAGCTTCTCTTTTAAATAATCAAATGTCCAATAAACAGTTGTACCATCCATAATATTATCATCTGAATCATAAATCCATAATCCAACACGTCTACCTTTTCTAAAAACCTTTAATATAAATTTATAATTTTTTCCCGCTTTTCTTTTTTCTAACGTATCAACTTCAGCAGACAAAACATTGCATGATTTATATATATAATCAAGATACCCATAATTGTTAACCAGATATTGGGCAACCTTCTCTTTGCTATTAGGATTCCCATTAAATAAATTAATTAAAGATTTTGTATAACATCTTCTTGCTTTAATCTCAATTCCTTCATAATCAGGTAATCCTTCATTATCAAACTCCTTTCCTAACAAATACTCAAAAGTTAATCCAACGCCAGCACTTCCATTTACAACAGTACGTACCCATCCCATATTTTTTATTCTCATAAATTCTTTATTCAATTTTAAAATATTATTAATACCAAAACACCCCCTATTATACATATAAACTTAAACTACTTTAATTTACTTAAAATAGCACAAAAAAATGAGAAATTAATCTCATAATCTTTATAGTATATTTTTTCTAAAAAATTTTGCATTAATTGCTTTAAATCCAAAATGTTTATAACACTTATGTGCTGCTTTTCTAAAATTCATAGACCATAATTTCAAATCTACGCATCCCTGTTCTTTTGCTATTTTTTGGACTTCTATTAACATCTTTGTGGCTATATTTTTTCTTCTATATTTTCTTTTTACACATGCATGATTTAAAATGGCATAAGTGTCCATTCCTGCAAAAATTGTTGGAATTATTGTAATTTTAGTGTGTGCAACTATCTCCCTATCTAAAACTCCTATTAAATATATATGATTATCATCATTTATTGTTTTTTGAAAAACATCTCTTGCATATTTATAATCTGTATTTTCTTTAAAACATTCATTACACAAATCCACAATTCCTTCTATATCATCAATATTTGCTCGTCTAAATTCTAATGCCATCTTTTTACTCCAATTCTATTTTCTTTCTACTTTAATTAAATTATTATAAACCTCTTCCAAAGCCCTTCCAATATTACTTTGACATTTGTAATCACTTTCTTTCATTTGGTAATAACCAGTCTTTGTCATTTGTTTACTTCTATCAGCTGCAATATAAACAAGTGCATACTTAGAATCAACAATATTTAATATTTTATCTATAGATGGATAAATCACTTTATCAACTCCCTTTCCTATTATTAGAGTACTATATTTTTATAAAATTATCAATACATTTTACAATTACTATACACATAAGTTTTTAAAAAAAGAGAGAAATAACTTCTCTACTTTACAACAATATTTACTA
>ERZ1643249.326-NODE-326-length-57834-cov-6.880510_pt1 | contig 57834 bp, 48 predicted proteins | sample MGYA00579263_ERZ1643249 | MGnify/ENA primary metagenome ERZ1643249 (study PRJEB29033, sample SAMEA4952264) | chicken gut metagenome | biome: Broiler Chicken; feature: Gastrointestinal Tract; material: Caecum | place: Ireland | collected 2018 | study: Broiler...
TGTGGAATTGGGTCGCCCTTTGACCCAATTATGCATGCAGCGGGCTGCATCCCCTTCGAGAAAATGCAAGCATTTTCTCGAAATAACATTTACCAGCCCTTGCGCAGCACGTCTTCCACCTGCTGCAGCTGCTCCACGGTGTTGACGCCCAGCATCTCCAGGGGAGAGCAGGTGTCACACAGAGCCACCTTGCCCCCAGCCTGGGCGATGAGGGCGGGCACATCAGTGAGGTAATACTCGCCCTGGGCGTTGTCGGTGGTGAGCTTGTCCAGCCAGGCCAGCAGATCTCCCACCCGGAAGACATAGGTGGCCACGTTCACCTCGGTGATGGCGGCTTGTTCGGGGGTGCAATCCTTGGCCTCCACAATGGCGGCAAAGGTACCGTCGGGGTTGCGCAGGATACGGCCATAGTTGCCGCCCTCCTCCAGGTGGGCGGAGAGCATGGTGCAGGCGCAGCCGCTTTCCAGATGGGTGCGGATGAGGCTCTCAAAGGTCTCACGGCGCATCAGAGGGGTGTCCCCACAGCAGATGAGCACGTGGCTGTCCGGGTCGGTGAGCAGCGGAGCGGCGTAGCGCACCGCGCCGCCGGTGCCGTTGAGCACCTCCTGCTCCACGCTGGGATACTCGGGGAACCGGGCGCGCACCTTATCCCCCATCCAGCCCACCACCAGAATGGTGTCCTCCTTGGGGAGGAAGTTCAGAGACTTCAATACATAGTGCAGCAGAGGCTTTCCATCCGCCTCCCGCAGCACCTTGGGCAGGTCGATGCCCTCGGTTTGCAGCCGGGTGCCCTTACCCGCTGCCAAAACCACTGCTTGAATCTTTTCTGCCATGGGAATCACGTTCCTTTCTCTCGTTATACGCCCGCCAGAGCCTGCTCCACGTCGGCGATGAGGTCGCTGAGGTCCTCAATGCCCACGGACAGCCGGATCAGGTCGGGGGACACTCCAGCGGCCACCAGCTCCTCGTCGCTCATCTGACGGTGGGTGGAGGAAGCAGGGTGGAGCACGCAGGTTTTAGCATCTGCCACATGGGTAGCGATGGAGCACAGCTTCAGCCCGGCCATAAACTTCTCGGCGGCAGCCCGTCCGCCCTTGACGCCAAAGGACACCACGCCGCAGCTGCCGTGGGGCAGGTACTTCTGGCCCAGTGCATAGTAGGGGTCACCGGGCAGGCCCACATAGCGCACCCACTCCACCTTCTCGTGGTTGGACAGGTACTCGGCAATGCCCTGGGCATTGGCGCAGTGCTTGGCCATGCGCAGAGGCAGGGTCTCCATGCCCATGCCCAGCAGGTAGGAGTTCATGGGGGCGGGGGTGGCGCCCAGGTCCCGCATCAGCTGCACCACGCACTTGGTGATGTAAGCGCCGCCCTGGCCGAAGGCCTGGGTGTACACCAGCCCGTGGTAGCTCTCATCGGGGGTGGTGAGGCCGGGGAACTTGTCGGCGTGGGCCTCCCAGTTGAAGTTGCCCGAGTCCACAATGGCGCCGCCCACGGCGTTGGCGTGGCCATCCAGGTACTTGGTGGTGGAGTGGGTGACAATGTCAGCGCCAAACTCAAAGGGGTGGCAGTTGGCGGGGGTGGCGAAGGTGTTGTCCACAATGAGGGGCACCCCGTTTTTGTGGGCCACCCGGGCAAACTTCTCAATGTCCAGCACCACCAGAGAGGGGTTGGCGATGGTCTCGCCGAACACGGCCTTGGTGTTGGGACGGAAGGCAGCCTGGAGCTCCTCCTCGGAGCAGTCGGGGTCCACGAAGGTGAAGTCGATGCCCATGCGCTTCATGGTCACTGCAAACAGGTTATAAGTACCGCCGTAGATGGTGGCAGAGGACACCACGTGGTCGCCAGCGGAGGCGATGTTGAACACAGAGAAGAAGGAGGCAGCCTGGCCAGAGGACAGGAGCATGGCAGCAGAGCCTCCCTCCAGCTCACACAGGCGGGCGGCCACGGCGTCGCTGGTGGGATTTTGCAGCCGGGTGTAGAAGTACCCGGAGGCCTGCAGATCAAACAGCTTTCCCATGTCCTCGCTGGTCTCATAACGGAACGTGGTGGACTGGATGATGGGAATGTTGCGGGGTTCTCCGTTTCCGGGCCGATATCCGGCGTGGAGACAGCTGGTATCAAATTTCATGGGAACGCTTCCTTTCTAAACGGTAGGGTAATCTTTGTTATTTTAGCATAGTGAAGTAACCCTGTCAACTCAACTGGGGTCTGGGGAGGGCCGGCTGGACGGGGTGGGCTGAGTGACCAAAATATCGCCGTACCACTCCAGCGGCTGCCCCTCCACCAAAATCTGGACCTGCTCCACATTTTCCAGGCTACACAGGGTGTTGACCAGGGAGTCAAGGACCAGCTGCTGCTGCCACTCCTCCTGGGGAACCTGTTCCAAAAACACCCCGGACAGGTCCACATAGCACACCCTGCCCTCCTGGCGGGCGGAGAGCACCTTGAGGTCAGCGGGCAGAATCTGCTCCAGTCCCTCGTCCTGGGGCCCGGCAATGAGGGCTTCCACCACCACCTGGGCCACCGAGTCGCTCTCAATGAGGCGGAACACCCGGAACTCAAAGCCCAGCTCCTGGCTGTCCTTTCTCTTAAAATGAAGGGCGGCGGTCACTTCCACCGGCTCCTCCTCCGCCCCGGTAAACATCACATCTTCCGCGGTGAAGACCTGTCGGTCCCGGTAGGGCAGCTGGCTGCCGTTGGCGGTGATGCACACCTCCTCCACCCCCTCCAGCTGGGTGAGGGTGAGGGTGATGCAGTAGTCGGCCATGGTCAGCTCAATGCCCACCAGGTCCCCATAGGGCCAGGACAGGTCCACGGTCACCCGCTTTCCGTCCTGCTGCCACTGCTGCAAATCGGTGCCCTGAGGGAAGGGAGAGACCAGCTTGCTGTCCTCCCCTGGCCCCTCCAGCAGGGCCTCCATGAGGGCGGGCACCGTCTGTTCCCCGGTGTACGGGACGGACTCCAGGGCGGTGGTGGCGTTGTCCCATTGGTCCAAATCGGCGGTGTACCACAGGCTGAGGCCGCTCTGGCTCTGGTGTCCACCGCACCCCATCAGGGAGGCCAGCAGCGCCGAACCCAGGGTCAGCGCCCATACTCTGCGCCCTCTCATAGCTCCTCTCCCCCTTCCTCTACAATGCGGGGGAATCGGGCGGTGAACCGGGCTCCCACCCCGTCCGGGCCCCGCTGGGCCATGATATCGCCGCCGTGGAGGCGGGCGGTGTCCCGGGCGATGGACAGACCCAAGCCCGTGCCCCCCGCCTCTCTGGACCGGGCCTTGTCCACCCGGTAGAAGCGGTCGAACACCCGCAGCAGGTCCTCCTCCGGGATGCCCACTCCGGTATCCTGCACCGTCAGGGTAATCCAGTATTCCTCCCGGGCCACCTCTACGGTGACAGAGCCCCCGGGCTGATTGTACTTCACGGCGTTTTCCATCAGATTAAAGGCCACCTGGTACAGGTCGTCCTGGGTGGCCAGCACCATACAGTGGGGCTGGAGCTGATACCGCAGCTCCACCTGGGCAGAATGGGCCAGGGGCAGCAGCATGTGCCCCACCTTTTCCACCACCTGGCCCACGTCTACCGGCACCCGCTCCCGCTGGAGTCGGGCATCCAGGCGGCTGAGGGCCAGCAGTCGTTGGCTGATGCGGGTGAGGCGGTCGGCCTCCTCCCCGATGTCGGAGACAAACTCCCGCACCGTCTCCATGTCCACCGAGCTATTTTGCAAGATGGAGTCGGCCAGCAGCCGGATGGAGGCCAAGGGGGTTTTCAGCTCGTGGGAGGCATCCGAGACAAACCGCCGCCGCACCTCCTCAATGGTCTGCAAGCGGTCGGTGAGCTCGTTGAACTCCATGGCCAGCTGGGCCATCTCGTCCTTGCCCTTGACCTCGATGCGGTGGTTGTACTCACCCTCCCGCACCGAGCGGATACCACCCAGCAGCCGGGAGGTATTGCGGGTGAGAGCTTTGGACAGAATGAGGGCAGCCACCAGGGCCACCACACAGATCACCACCGAAATGTACCGCAGGGTGGACTGGATGGACAGCAGCACCTCCGCCTGCTCGGTGTCGTATTCATAGAGGTACACCGCCCCCAGGGTGACACCACGGTACACCGTGGGGACGGCCACACGGGTGCGGAACGCCCCCTGCCGATACTCGGACCGGCACACGTCCTCCCCCCGCAGGGCCTTGACCACCTCGGCGGTGATGGCATAGTCTCCGGTGCGCTTTTCCAGGGTGGAGCTGTCATAGAGGATGAGTCCGGACTCGTTGGTCACCAGCACCCGGGTGCCCTGCATGTCGTCCAGCAGCTCCATGGCCTGGGCCACGCCGTCCTCGGTGAGCACCTCTGACACCGCCAGGGCGCTGCCGATGGCCAGGGCCTGCCGCTTCAGCGAGGCCTCCTTGGCTGAAAACACCATGTTCTGGGCCATAATCAAAGGGTAGGTGTTGAGCACCAGCACAATGGCCACCACCAACAGCAGATAGGTGGCCACATACTTGCCCTGTAGGCTGTGGAAAAAGGGGACCTCTCCCGCCTTGACCTCCCGATTCTCCCGGCGGGCCCGCTGCCGCCACTGCTTGAACACCTGTCTCATGGGCACTCACTGCTCAGGTAGTAGCCCACGCCCCACTTGGTGAGGATGTGGGTGGGGTTGGCGGGGTCGGGTTCCAGCTTCTCCCGCAGACGGCGGATGTGCACGTCCACGGTGCGAAACTCCCCCACATACTCGTAGCCCCACACCACATTCAGCAGGTTTTCCCGGCTGTACACCCGGCCAGGATTGCGCATGAGCAGCTCCATGAGGTCAAACTCCTTGGCGGTGAGCTCCACCGGATGTCCGTCCCGACGGGCCACCCGCTGGTCCAAATCCAGGGTGATAGCCCCGTGGACCAGACAATTGGTGTGCTTTTTCTGCTGGGTAGAGGTGCCAGCCCGGCGCAGCAGGGCCCGAATCCGGGCTTTCACCTCCAGAATGTTAAAAGGCTTGGTGATGTAGTCGTCGGCGCCGCACTCAAAGCCCATAATTTTGTCCGCATCCTCGCCCTTGGCGGTGAGCATGATGATGGGCACGTTGGAGAACTCCCGAATCTTCATGCACGCCTGCAAGCCGTCAATTTTGGGCATCATCAGGTCCAAAATAATCAGGTCAAACCGTCCGGTCCGGGCCAGCTCCACCGCCTCTTCCCCGTCACTGCCCGTCTCCACCTCATATCCTTCATTTTCCAAGTTAAATTTAATACCCTTCACCAGCAGACGCTCGTCGTCCACCACCAGTATCTTGGGCATGTCATTCCCTCCCTCTATTACACCGCAATCAAATCCAACAGGGTCTCCATCATCTTCTCGCTGATGCCCGGCACCTCAATGAGGTGCTCCGGGTACTCAAAGGGGCCGTGGATATCCCGGTAGCGCACGATGGCTGTGGCCAGCGCTGGACCGATGCCGGGCAACTCCTCCAGCTGCTCCCGGGTGGCCAGATTGATGTTCACTTTTCCCCGGTCCAGTCCGGCAAACTCCACCCCGGACTGGGGGCCTGGGCGCAGCTCCAAGGTCTCAATGCGCCCCTGTCGCATGAGCCAGATGGACACCGTGGCCAGGAGCATCCCGCACAGCACCAGGCAAAGGATACGGCCTATGTACTTCATGCCGGAACCTCCTCTTTTTTCCCGTGGCTTTGGTTGCGTTTTCGTCCGATTTCTGCTATAGTATTTCTGTTGCAGCAGGGCTTAGCCCGTCGTCTGCCCCCACATTATAACATAGATGATTGGAGAATCCTATGAAAAAATACATTCGCCGCGCTGCGGCTCTGGCCGCAGCTCTTGTTCTCACCCTCTCTCTGTGTCTGCCTGCCGCCTTCGCTCTGGACGACCCGCAGCCCCACTGCACCGCCGCCATTGTGGTGGACGGGGACAACAACGAGGTCTTGTATGACTACAACGCCTACGAAAAACGCTACCCCGCCTCGGTCACCAAGATCATGACCACCCTGGTGGTCCTCCGGGCCATTGACGCCGGAGAGCTCACCCTGGAGACCCAGGTAACAGCCTCCAAGGAGGCGGTGACCCTGCCCGAGGGCAGCTCCACCGCCGGCATTGTGGAGGGCGAGGTACTCACCATCGAGCAGCTGCTGTACTGCGATCTGGTGCCGTCGGGCAATGAGGCCTGTAACATTCTGGCCGAAGCCCTGTGTGGCTCGGAAGAGGCCTTTGTGGAGCGCATGAATGAGACTGCGGAAGACCTGGGCATGACAGGCACCCACTTTGCCAACCCCCACGGTCTCCACGACCCCGACCACTATACCACCGCCTATGACATCTACCTCATGGCTTCCGCCGCTATGGAGTACGAGATTTTCCGCGAAATCGTCTCCACCCCCACCTACACCCTGGAGCCCACCAACATGGTCTCGGAGCCCCGGATTCTCCACAGCACCAACGCCCTGATTAGCAACTGGTATGTGTCCGGCGTGACCTACTCCAAGGCCATCGGCATCAAGACCGGGTACACCGAAGAGGCAGGCCGCTGTCTGGCCTCCGCCGCCACCGACGAGCAGGGGCGCACCTTCTACTGCGTGGTGCTGGGCTCGGAATACGCCCAGGACGAGTCGGGCAACTGGCACTTCTACTCCTTCAGCGAGAGCTCTCGCCTGCTGGAGTGGGCCTTTGACAACTTCACCCGCACCACGCTGCTCAGTGAGACCTCGGAGAACGTCATCCGGGAAGTCCCCGTCACCCTGTCTGGGGACACCGGCCACGTGTTGGTCCAGCCCGTGGGCTCCATTGAGGCCACGGTGCCGGAGTACGACCCCGCCAAGGCAGAGCTGAAAATGGACTTGCCCGAGAGTCTGGAGGCCCCCATCCAAAAGGGACAAGTGGTGGGCAGCGTCTCCCTGGTCTACAACGGCATCAACTACGGTTCCCTGGACATGGTGGCCACCGATGATGTGGCCCGCTCGGACTTCCAGTACACCATGAAGGTCATCTCGGACACCTGGGCCCTGTGGTGGGTGAAACTGCTGGTCATCCTGGCCGTGGTGCTCATCCTGGCTCTGGTGGTGTACCTGATCTTCATCCGGCCCATGCGCCGGGGCGGTCGGCGTCGGTATGGCTACACCGGTCCCCGCCGTGGGGGCGGCTATAAGGGCCGTCGGAGATAATTCCAGCTATTCATGATTTTTTCATAATTTCGTTTCAATTTGGACAACACTTTCCCCGCCAAGTCTGGTACTATCATGATGTCAGGAAGAAAGACACCAGACATTTTCAAAATCCTCCCTCTCTCTTTTCTCTTTTCAAGCAAACCCCCTCCGGTCGCCCAGCCGGAGGGGGCTTTCCTTTGTGCGAAAAGGCGCAGACGCTTCTCGCACATGCACATTCACAGTTCCTTCATAAAAGATTCGTATTTTATCCATCACTTCCCCATGGGGGTCTGCTATGATATGCGTGTCAGGAAGAAGTGAATATGCTTTCATTGAACATCCTCCCTCTCTCTCTCTTTTCTCTTTCAAACAACGCACAAAGCCGCCGGGGTCCACACCCCGGCGGCTTTGTGCGTTTTACTTTTCTGATGGGTTCAGCGCCTCGTCCAGGTGGGCCATGCGCAGCGCCCGCAGCACGGCAAAGGCCAGCAGAGGAGCCAGCACGATGGCCACACCTCCGTTGAACAGGGAAGAGGGCACCTTGAGCACCGTGGCCACCCACGCCGCAGAGGCACTCATGCCCTCCAGCAGCATGGAGTTGTAGAAAAAGGTCTTGGCCAGATAGATGATGATATAGCTCACCGCTGCACACACGGTGGACACCGCCATGGCGGGATAGGTGGCCTTGCGGCGGAACACCGCCACAAACACTGCTCCGGCAATCACTCCGTACAAGCCCTTGGTGACAAAGGTGATGGGGGCCTCGGTAATGTAGAGCACATTGGTGCAGTCATACAGGGCCGAACCCAGGCCAGCTGCCAGTCCTCCCCACCAGGGCCCCAGCAGGATACCGCTGAGGGCGCACATGATGTTGCCCAAATGGAACCGGGAATAGCCCCCCACACTCAGAGGCAACACCACTTCAATCTTACTTCCGCAAAACACCAACGCCACCAGCAGGGCGGTGATCACCAGCCGCAGCAGCTTTTTGTGTTCTTGACGCATAATCTTCCACTCCTCTCCCGCCGCCCACGTTGACGGCGGCTGTTATTGAGTGGTATTATACTCCCATCTGACATCATGAAAATGGCCAGTTTTTATCTTTTTTATCAGGTCAGTTTGGAGGCGCCTATGGAATATCCCATTCACATGCCCGTCTTTGCCCCGGGTCATCCCCTGTATTTGCAGCTGTACCAGCACCTGGCCCGGGAAATTCAACAGGGCCGCCCGGGGGCTGGAAAGAAGCTGCCCTCCAAGCGGCGGCTGTGCGCCATGCTGGGGGTGAGCATGAGCACCGTGGAGGGGGCCTACTCCCTCCTTCTGGCAGAGGGGTACGTGAAGAGTTTGCCCCGCAGCGGCTATGTAGCCGCCCAGCTCCACGACGTGCCGGTGCAGTCTGTCCCCGACCTGCCCGCTCCTCCAGAGCCCCCCTCCCAGTGGCGGTATGACTGCTCCACCTCGGCGGTGGACACCTCGGTGTTCCCCTTCTCCTCCTGGGCCCGCATCAACAAGGATTCGGTGTACCAAAACCCCGGCCTGCTCCAGCCGGGGCACCCCCAGGGAGACGAACCGCTGCGGGTGGCCCTGGCGGGACTGCTGGCCCAATACCGGGGGGTACGCTGCTCCCCAGAGCAGATCGTAGTGGGGGCAGGGACCGACTATCTGCTCTCCCTCCTCCTCCAACTCTTTCCCCAGGGCAGCGCCGTGGCCTTGGAAGACCCCGGCTACCCCACTGCCTGGCAGGCGGTGGAGCGGCATGGACACCGCCCCATCTCCATTCCGGTGGACGCCTCGGGGATGTGTCCCAAGGAGTTGGAGCAGTCCGAGGCAGTGCTGGCCTATGTCACCCCCTCCCACCAGTTCCCCCTGGGGGTGACCATGCCGGTGGAGCGGCGCAGCCGCCTGCTGCGCTGGGCCGCTCAGGGGGAGGGACGGTATGTGTTGGAGGACGACTACGACAGCGAGTTTCGCTACGCCTCCCGGCCCATTCCCGCCCTCCAGGGGCTGGACGCCGGGGGCCGGGTCATCTACTTGGGCACCTTCTCCCGGTCCATCGCCCCCGCCATCCGAGTGGCCTACCTCATCTTGCCCCCGGAACTGCTGGCCCGGTACCGCCGGGTGTTCCCCCAGAGCGCCTGCACCGTCTCCCGCTTTGAGCAGGAGACCCTGCGCCAGTTCCTGGTCCAGGGGCTGTACAGCCGCCATCTGCGCCGGTCCGGCAACCGCTACCGCCGCAAATGCTCCATCCTCACCCAGGCCCTGGGGCGCTTCCCCCACCTGTCCCTGTCCGGTCAAGGGGCAGGGCTGCACTTTCTCCTCACCGCCCCCCATCTCACCGAGGGGGAGATGGTAGACCGGGCCGCCCGCAGCGGCATCCGGGTCTCCCCCCTCAGCCGCTACTGCCACCAAGTCTCCCCGCCTCCCTCCACCGTGGTGGTGGGCTATGCGGGGCTGCCCCTGGAACAGCTGGAGGAGTGCGCCAACCTGCTGGGTCAGGCCCTGGACCCAGTCACCCCTCTTCCCGAGGACGCACGTCCAAACGAATGACCATCACGGTCCGGTCGTCCTCCTCGCCCTCCCGCTGTCCGCTCTCCTGGAGGATACGGGCGGCCAGCTCCTGGGGTGAGGTGCCCTCATAGTCTGCCAACAGGCGGCGCAGCCAGCCGTCCTCCCGGGGGCTCACCACCCCGTCGCTGACCAGCACCACCCAGTCCCCTGCGCCCAGCTGTTGGGGAAAAGAATCCGCCTTCATGCCGGGGGCCACCCCTGCGGGCATGGACCGTCCCACCACCCGCTCCACCCCGCCGGGCTTGCGGAAATAGGTGGGGGCGGCCCCCAGCTTATACACGGCGCTGCGACCGGAAAACAGGTCCAGCTGAAAGAGGTCCACGGTGGTAAATCCCCCCTGGTCTTCGCCCCGCAGGGCCAGAGCCTCCCCCACGGTGGCCAGAGCGGCCTCCACCTCCAGCCCTGCCCGGAGGAACTTTTCCAGCAGTCCCAGGGCGCAGTTGCTGTCCTCCCGGGCGGCGGGGCCGCTGCCCATGCCGTCACAGAGCAGGAAGTTCAGCCGCCCGGCCTCGTCCTTAAACCAGGCCCCGCAGTCTCCGCTCACCGACTGGCCCTTGCGGTCGGCCGCCGCCAGACCCGCCACCGCCACCAGGGGCTCCTGCTGCACCAGCACCACCTGGCCCCTGGGGGCGGCGGTATCCTGGCGCAGAGGGCAGCCCAACAGGGTGGACAGCTTTGCCAGCTCCCCCCCCTGCACCAGCCGGTCCACCTCCGGGCCCTCCAGCTGGATGTGCACGTGGCCGTTGGGGTCCTGGGTTACCGAGCATTTCCCCCGGATGCCCAGGGCCTTCATGCGCTGGGCCATGAGTCGCTGACGGCGGGCGTCCACCGAGGGATGCTGGTCCAGCCGTCCGGCGGCCCGGTCCAACACCTGGGCCAGCTGCCCATACTGGGCACACACCGCCGCCCGACTCTCCCGCACCCGGCTGTCATACCGCCGCCGAGCCAGCAAGCTGCGCAGCTCCCGGTTGGCCGCACCTAGGAAGGCGTCAAACTGGGTACACCGCCCGGCAAAATGGAGGGGAAAGTCCTCCCGTATCCCCTCTCCCCGCTCCAGCATGGGGGTCATGGCGTCGGAGAGGGCGGTGCGGGTAGCCTGGTACTCCTGCTGCCAGCACCGCTCCCGCTGGCGGCAGCGGACGCACACCTCTTCGGCTGCCCGGTCAAACACCCGGCTGGTGTCCTGATCGTTGGGGACCACCGGGGTGAAGGCCTCCCGCAAGCCCCCGGTCACCGCCCGGAAGGCGGTGGCAGTACGGCGCAGCTGCTGGGCGGCCAGCTCTCTCCCCAGCTGCCCCATGTCCTCCCCCTCTTCTCGGCGGAGGACTGCCCCCAGGCGGTTGACCAGCGCCTCCGGCTGGAGGAGGAACAGCACCGCGCCCAGCACGATCTCCAGGCCCACCGCCTGGAGGTTGTCTCCCGGCTCCATCCACACCAGGGACACTCCGCCCGTCAAGACATACACCAGAGCGCACACCAGCCGTCCCCGCTCCCAACAGGCCCCGGCCAGCAGGCCGGGCAGGGCGTAGAGGAGGGTACCGTAGGGCAAGGTGCCCTGGGCGGCGTCCATGGCCACCCCCGCCACCACACCGGCGGCAGCGCCTACCCCAACGCCCCCCTTCCAGGCGGCGGTCATCACGGCCAGCACACACAGCACTCGGCCCAGGGACACCACCCCGCCCAGCATCACCCGGGCCAAGGTCATCATCACCGTGCCCCCCAGTACCAGCACCCCTGCCGTCTGGGCTGGGGTCCAGGGGCCGCTGTGGCTCTGGGTGCGCACCGTCATGGCCTGGCGGTAGCAGTACACCACCACCGCCGTGAGGGCCAGCTCGGCCAGATAGGAGGCGGCGGTGGCTCGGTCCCACCCTATCGGGGACTGGTAGACAAACCCCACCGCCCCATTGAGAAGGGCGGCCATCAGGGGCATAAACCAGCTTTTCCGGTAGAGGCGGAACTCCCCCATGGCCAGGGCCACGGCGTACACCATCATGGAGGCGGCTATGTACCGCAGTCCGCCCACAAACCCCAGAAAGCACAGGTAGCCCAGGGAGGCGCCCAGCAGGGCGCACACCCCCTCCCAGCCCGGCCCCCACACCGCCACCAGGGCCAGCGCGAAGAAGGCATGTCCCTCCAAAAATTCCGCCCCGGTGAGGGTAGCGGTGAGCAAAAACGCAATGGCGCACTCTCCCAGTCGTGCCTTCAGCGGCATTTCCCGCCGCCCCTTCGACCAAACCCGGCCCAGTGCTCCTTCTTTCCCCGTCATAGTGAATCCCTCGCATTCGTCCAGTTTGGGCCATTATAGCCCCCAATTGTCAAGAAGGAGGTCGTAACCTGTCTTGCCCGGTGGTGCAATCTGTGGTATGATGGGTGGCATTGATGAGCAAAGGAGAACGCTTTGTGAAAATAGGCAATGTTGAACTGAACACCAAAATCGTGCTGGCTCCCATGGCGGGGGTCACCGACGTGGCCTTCCGCACGGTGTGCCGGGAGCTGTCCGGCTGCTACACCGTCACCGAGATGGTCAGCGCCAAGGCCCTGTGCTATGGAGATAAAAAAACCGCCTCCCTCCTCACCCTGGGCGAGGGAGAGCACCCCTGCGGGGTACAAATTTTCGGCAGCGACGAGGCCGCCATGGAGAAGGGCGCTGCCCTGGCCCTGGAGCAGTCCGGGGCGGATATCATCGACATCAACATGGGCTGTCCCGTACCCAAAATCGCCGGGTCCGGGGATGGCTCCGCCCTCATGAAGGACCCGGAGAAGGCCGCCCGAGTGGCCGCCGCCGTGGTACGGGGGGCCGCAGGCAAGCCGGTCACCGTGAAATTCCGTCTGGGCTGGGACAAGGGCTCCATCAACTGTGTGGAGTTTGCCCGGCGCATGGAGGACGTGGGGGTAGCCGCTGTGGCCGTCCATGGCCGCACCCGCACCCAGATGTACTCCGGCACCGCCAACTGGGACTACATTCGGGAGGTCAAACAGGCCGTGTCCATCCCGGTGGTGGCCAACGGGGACATTTTTTCCGCCAAAGACGCCGTGCGGGCTCTGTCCTACACCGGGGCGGACATGGTGATGATCGGCCGGGGCTGCTTTGGAAACCCCTGGCTGCTGGAGCAGTGCGCCGCCGCCGTGGAGGGCCGGGAAGTGCCGGAGACGCCCCCCCTGGCCCAGCGCTGCGACGTGGCCGTGCGCCAATTTGAGCTGGCCATGGCTCACAAGGGGGAGCGCATCGCCTGTCTGGAGATGCGCCGCCACTACGCCTGGTACCTGAAAGGGGTGCCCTACGCCGGGTACTGGAAGGAGCAGATTTGCTCCATGTCCACGGCAGAGGATTTTTACAAGGTCACGGCAGGCATTCGCCGGGACCTGTGCTGATGGAGTAAAAGACTTCCACGCAGGAGGTGAGGAATGTGGAAGAACAGCAGTGGATCAGCCAGGCCGCCCAGGGAGATACCCAGGCCTTCGCCCACCTGGTGGAACAATATGAGACGGTGGTCTACCACCAGGCCCTGCGCCTGGTGGGCAACCGGGAGGACGCCGCCGACGTGACCCAGGAGGTCTTTTGGAAGGCATGGCGGGCCCTGCCCACCTTCCGCAGGGAGAGCAGCTTTTCCACCTGGCTCTACCGCCTCACCGACAACGCCTGTCTGGACCTGCTTCGCCGGGAGAAAAAGCGGCGGGGAGATGCCTCTCTGGACGATGAGGAGAGCCTCTCTCTGGCCCAACAGCTGCCCCACCCCGGCCCATCCCCTCAGGAGCACCTGGAGCAGGGAGAGAGGATGACTGCCCTGGAGCAGGGGCTTCAGCAGCTGTCCCAAGAGCACCGCCGCATCCTGGTGCTGCGGGAGATCAACGGCCTCTCCTACCAGGAGATTGGGGCCATTCTGGGCCTGTCCGACGGCACCGTAAAGTCCCGGCTGGCCCGGGCCCGGCTGGCTCTGGCAAATTATTTGCGTCAAAGCGGGAACTTTTCCCCCTGAGATGCGTCTAATGAAACAAAGAGATGAAATTTGCCCTTGAAAGGACGGTGAAGGGCATGGAACATGAGACCTATTTGGAGTGGATCAGCGCCGACCTGGACGGCGAGCTGACCCCTGCCCAACACGCCCAGCTGGAAGAGCATCTGAACACCTGCCCTTCCTGCGCCCAACTATATGGGGAGCTGTCCCAGCTCAGCGGGGACCTGCACCGCCTGACCCCGGATGTGCCCCCCCAGCTGCACCAGCAGATTCTGGAGGGTCTGCCCCGCCAGACCGCCCCGGTTCTCCGCTTCCCCCGAGCCGGGAAGGCCTGTGGTGCCCTGGCCGCCTGTCTGGCCCTGGTGGTGGCTCTGGGCTATTCCTCCTTCCACCAAAGCCAGGAGAATTCTTCTCCGATGGCCGCCCGTTCCAATCCCGGTATCGCCCCCGCCGTCTTCTCCGTCCAGCCACAGGAGCTGTCGGTGCCCGGCGGCGACACGGTGTTGCTCCTCTCCGCCCCTCTGTCTCAGGAGAGCCAGGAGCTGTTGGGTGACCTCCCCGTCACCACCCTGGAAGGGGGATATCTGTGCTGTGTGGCCGACCCGGACACCGCCACCGCCCTGGCCTCCCATCTGGACCAGTCCGGCGTGGCCTACACCCAGGTGGATGCCGCCCAGCCCGACGGCAGCGGCGACATCGCCGTGGTCTGGCCCCAGGCCTGAGGCGCAATCTTTCGTCATTCTCTCCAATTTTCCACCCATCGACAACCAAATTTTTACCACTCTCATACAGGTTTTGCCACCAGGCAAAGCCTGTATTTTTTCTTCTCCCCCAACGCGAGTAAACCGTTTTCCCTTTACTTCCTTTGCGCTATTTTTCACAGTAGCGTTAAAAAGTTTTCGTCATTTTGTCAAATTACCATTGCATTTTATGGAACACCATTGTATAATTCATTCAAGCCCATTCCCCAGGGATGGCGCAAATGGCAAAGATTAAGGAGTGGAACAAACATGAGCTATTCTCCGCATGCAATTCGAAACATCTGTCTGTTGGGTCACGGTGGTAACGGAAAGACCACTCTGGTGGAGAGCTTCCTGCGTACGACCGGCGTCATCGACCGTCTGGGTAAGACCTCCGACGGCAACACCGTCAGCGACTACGATCCCGAGGAAATCAAGCGTCAGATCTCCATTTCCGCCTCTGTGATTCCTGTGGAATATAACGGTTGTAAGATCAACGTGCTGGACACCCCCGGTAACTTCGATTTTGCCGGTGAAGTGGTGGAGTGCCTGTCTGTGGCCGACGCCGGTATTCTGGTGTGCGCGGCCAAGGGCGGCCTGTCTGTGGGCACCGAGCGGGCCTGGAAGCTGCTCAATGAGCGGAAGATGCCCCGGTTGATCTACATCTCTAAGATGGACGAAGACAATGTGGATTTTAACTCTGCCTTCGATACCCTCCGCGAGCACTTTGGTAAGAACATCGCCCCCATGGTGGTTCCCATCTGGGACGAGAACAAGCGGGTCACCGGCATCGCCGACGTGCTCCACAAGAGAGCCTTCGAGCTCCACGACGGCAAGCGTGTGGAGATCGAGGTCCCCGAGGACAAGGTCCCCGTCATTGAGGAAATTTACGAAAAACTCATGGAGTCTGTCGCTGAGACCAGCGAGGAATTCATGGACAAATACTTCTCCGGCGAGCCCTTCACCTACGCCGAGGTGGTGCAGGGCCTGAAGGCCGGCGTCAAGGACGGCTCCATTGTCCCCGTGCTGTGCGGCTCCGCCTACACCGGCCTGGGCACCATGATGCTGCTGGACCTGATCATCGACCTGCTCCCCACTCCTCTGGAAGGCATTCCCGCCGTGGGTACCGACCGTGAGGGCGAGCCCGCCGAGTTCATCGTCTCCCAGGGCGCTGTGCCCGCCGCCTACGTCTTTAAGACCGTGGCCGACCAGTACGGCAAGTTCTCCTTTGTCAAGGTGCTCTCCGACCACCTGTCCCCCGATATGACTCTGGTGAACACCAACACCGGCAACAACGAGAAGCTGGGCCGTCTGTATGTGATGACCGGCAAGAAGAACACCGAGGTCAAGGAGCTCATGTGCGGCGACATCGGCGCCATCGGCAAGATGGACAAGGTGAAGACTGGCGACACCCTGTGCGACGCCCGTAAGTTTATGAAGCTGGACCCCCTGCCCTTCGCTGAGCCCAACTACTCCAAGGCCATCGCCCCCAAGGTCCGTGGCCAGGAGGATAAGATCGCCGCAGGTCTGGCCCGCCTCAACGAGGAAGATCCCACCTTCCGGGTGGTGAACAACGCCGAGACCCACCAGATGGTGGTGACCACCGCCGGCGACATCCAGATGGACGTGCTGGTGAGCAAGCTCAAGAGCCGCTTCGGCGTGGAAGTGGAGCTCAGCGAGCCCCGTGTGGCCTATCGCGAGAAGATTCGCAAGAGCGTGTCCAAGCAGGGCCGCCATAAGAAGCAGACCGGTGGTTCCGGCCAGTTCGGTGACGTGTGGATTCGCTTCGAGCCCGGTCCCAACGAAGAGCTGGAATTCTGCGAAGAGGTGTTCGGCGGCTCCGTGCCCAAGAACTTCTTCCCCGCCGTAGAAAAGGGTCTGCGGGAAGCCTGCCTCCACGGCGTGCTGGCTGGCTACCCCGTGGTGAATCTGAAGGCCACTCTGTACGACGGAAGCTACCACCCGGTGGACTCCTCCGAAATCGCCTTCAAGACCGCCGCCCAGCTGGCCTACAAGGCCGCTCTGCCCGAGGCCTCCCCCGTGCTCATGGAGCCTGTGGGTGAGCTGAAGGTCACCGTGCCCGACAACTACATGGGCGACGTCATCGGCGATTTGAACAAGCGCCGTGGCCGCGTCATGGGTATGGACCCCACCGACGACGGCAGCCAGGTGATCACCGCTGAGGTGCCCATGGCCGAGATGATGACCTACGCCATCGACCTGCGGGCTATGACCCAGTCCCGTGGCTCCTTTGTGTTCCACTTCGTCCGCTATGAGGACTGCCCGCCCGCCGCCCAGGAGAAGGCCATTGCCGCTGCCAAGGCCATGGCGGAAGAATAAACTGAAATTAACATCCATCCTCTTGTGCCATGCCGTGTTCCTCTCACGGCATGGCACAAATTTTTCTCCGCTCTTCCCTGGTCTCGCCTTTCCTTTACACGACTTTTTCTTGCATATTGTCCAGGGATGTGGTATATTTGGTGACAATACCCAAGCACATAAGAAAGAGAATAAATGGAGGAGTGATGATTCCGTGTTGGGTGATGACAGTATAGTTCTGCTAATCGTATTGATTTGTATGGTGGTGATGAGTGCGTATTTCTCCGCCACCGAAACGGCTTTTACCTCCCTCAACCGCATCCGGCTGAAAAGTCGGGCGGACAACGGAGATGCCCGGGCCGCCCGTGTGCTGGCTCTGGCCGACAAATACGATCAGCTCCTGTCCACCATCCTGATTGGCAATAACATTGTCAACAATGTGGCCACGACCCTGTCCGCCGTGCTCTTTATCGACCTGCTGGGCAAGACCAGCGGCCCCGCCGTATCCACGGTGGTGCTCACCATTGTGATTTTGATTTTTGGTGAGGTCTCCCCCAAGAGTCTGGCCAAAGAGTCCCCTGAGAGTTTCGCCCTGTTCTCCGCCCCCATCCTGCGGTTTTTCATGGTGATTCTCACCCCCGCCACCTTCTTCTTTTCCCTGTGGAAGAAGCTGCTGTCCAAGGTCTTCCACACCAAGGAGGATGTTGGCATTACCAACGAGGAACTGGTGACCATGGTCACCGAGGCGGAGGACCAGGGCGGTCTGGACGCCGAGGAGAGCCAGCTCATCTGTTCCGCCATTCGCTTTGACGATCTGGAGGCCTCGGACATTCTCACCCCCCGGGTGGATATCGTGGCCCTGGAGGACACCGCCACCATGGAGGAGGCCACCGCCCTGTTTGCCCAGGAGGGGTACTCCCGGATGCCGGTGTACCATGAGTCCCTGGACAACGTGGTGGGCGTCATCCACCAGAAGGACCTGTTTGCCGCCCGCTACCACGGGCGCACCCAGCTGGCCCCCCTCATTCACCCGGTGCTCCATGTGACCACCGGCACCAAAATTGACGACCTGATGCGCCAGTTCCAGCGCACCAAGACCCACATGGCCATTGTGGTGGACGAGTACGGCGGCACCGAGGGCCTGCTCACCATGGAGGACGTGGTGGAGGAACTGGTGGGCGAGATCTGGGACGAGCACGACGAGGTGGTGGAGCAGTTCCGCCCCCAGCCGGACGGCGGCTACCTCATTGCCTGCTCGGCCAACCTGGACGACATGTACGACCTGTTCTCGGTAACCGGCTCCTGTGACGCCGCCACCGTCTCCGGCTGGGTGCTGGAGCAGATGGGCCGCATTCCCGACGTGGGCGACCACTTCGTGTGGCAGGACCTGGACGTCACGGTCACCAGTGTGGAGCATCACCGGGTGTTGGAGATTCTGGTGAAGAAACTCCCCAAAGAAACCGAAGAAGAAGCATAAAAAAGAACGGGCTTGGTAGCCCGTTCTTTTTTATGCCCCAAACAGCCACTTCACCGCCCAGCTGGCGGCCAAAAAGCCTGCCACATCCCCGCACAGGGCCGCCGAAATGGCGTAGCGGGTGCGGCTGATCTTTGCCGCCCCAAAGTACACCGCCACCGTGTAGAAGGTGGTCTCGGTGGAGCCCAGCATCACCGCCGCCGTGCGCCCCACCAGGGAGTCCGGGCCGTAGGTCTCTATGAGCTCCGCCCCCAGCCCCAGAGCCGCTGAGCCGCTGATGGGCCGCACCACCAGCAGCCCCACCGTCTCCGGCGGGATGCCCACCAGACCCAGCACAGGCGCAATGAGCCCCTCCAGCAACTCCAGGGCCCCAGAGGCCCGCAGCATGTACACCCCGCACAGCAGCCCCACCAGGGAGGGCACCATGCGCACCGCCGTCTGGAGCCCCTGGGCGCCTCCCTCCACCAGGGTGGACCACACGTCCACCTGGCAAGCAATGCCCCACACCATGACCCCCAGCATGATGACAGGCACCACCATGGACATCATGTCCTCTCACTCCCTCCACATACGGGCCATCACCTTGGCCGCCACAATGCCCACCGTCACCGACACCGCCGAGGCCAGCCACACCGCAGGCAGAATGTCAAAGGCCGCCCCACTCCCCGCCGCCTGGCGGATGCTGGCCACCGTGGCGGGGATGAGTTGGATGGAGGCGGTGTTGCACACCACCAGCATACACAGGCTGTCACTGGCCACGCCTCCCGCCCCCTGGGCCATGAGCTGGGCCGCCCGGATGCCCAAGGGGGTGGAGGCGTTGCCCAGCCCCAACAGGTTGGCCGCCACGTTGGCGCTCACCGCCCCCATCACCTGCGCATCATCCCGGTGCTGGGGGTAGAGCCGGGAGAGAATGGGGTGGAGACACCGCGATAGCCCCCCCACCAGGCCGCTCTTCTCCATCACCCGCATCACACCCATCCACAGGCACATCACCCCCGCCATGGCCAGGCTCAGCTCCACCCCGGCATTGGCCCCCTCCAGGGCCGCCCCGGCCACCGCATCCATACGCCCGGTGGCTGCACCGCATAAAATGGACGCTCCCACCATCACAACCCAGATCCAAGACATCGCCATGGTCCATTTTCCCTCCTTCTTCCCCCATGTTTATGCCCCCTTTTCCCTCTCCATACGCCTTCGACAAATTTCTTGGAAAAATATTATAGTTCTATTAATTTTATACTTTTGCGATTGACAAGATTATACCCTGTGTTATAATGAATGAGGTTTGTGAAAGTGTACATTTTGTAAGGAGGACTTCACATATGAAATCGACTGGAATTGTTCGCAAGGTAGACGAGTTGGGCCGCATCGTATTGCCCATTGAGCTTCGCCGCACCCTGGACATTGCAGAACGTGACGCCCTGGAAATCTACGTAGATGGTGGCTCTATCGTGCTAAAGAAGTACGAGCCCGCCTGCATTTTCTGCGGAGAGTCTTCCGAAATCACCACCTTCAAGGGCAAGAACATCTGCGCATCCTGCCTGCGGGAACTGGAAGGAAAGTAACTACTTTTTCGAGCAAAAAGTCCGGTGGAAACTATTTCCACCGGACTTTTTTGTCATTTTATGTCTAAATTCTCCAGAAAATAAAGATGTCTTTTTATACTATTCGTAATCACTTTCCCAGGCTCATATCGTACAATTGACGCTTCTTAATTCCAAATTCTTCCCCCGCTTTGGCGCAGGCCTCCTTGAGGGACAGGCCCTCGCCTCGCAGCTGGGCCACCCGCTCCAGGGCGGCCTGGGGGTCTGCCTCTTGGGCCGGGGCCTCGGGGGCCCCCTCCACCACCAGCACATACTCCCCCCGGGGCGGGCGGGTGGCGCAGTCGGCCAGGGCCTGGCCCACAGTGGTGCGCACCACCTCTTCGTGGAGTTTGGTCAGCTCCCGGCACAGGGCAATGCGCCGCTCGCCACCGAACACCGCCACAAAGTCCTCCAGGGTGTCCTCCAGCTTGTGAGGGGCCTCATAGAACACCATGGTCCGCTGCTCCCCCTTCAAACTATCCAGATGGGAGCGGCGGTTTTTCTTGTTCTGGGGCAGAAAGCCCTCAAAGGTGAACCGGGCGGTGGGCAGCCCGGAGACGGACAGGGCGCAGATGAGGGCGCAGGGACCGGGCACCGCCTCCACCGGGATGTCTTGCTGGGCACACAGGGCCACCAGGTCCTCTCCGGGGTCGGAAATGGCGGGGGTGCCCGCATCGGTGACCAGGGCGCAGCTCTCCCCGGCCAACAGACGATCCACAATGGCGGGTCCCGCTGTGGAACAATTATGGCGGTGGTAGCTGACCATGGGCTTTTTCAGCCCCAGGTGGTTGAGCAGCTTCACCGTCACCCGGGTGTCCTCGGCGGCCAGAAAGTCCGCCCCTGCCATGGTGTCCGCCATGCGCCGAGAGATATCCCCCAGATTGCCGATGGGGGTGGGAACCAGATACAATTTACCGCTCATGATCGGTCTCTCCTCACTTTCCCGGCGTGGCCGCCGCCGCTCCCTTCATGGTCAGGGAGATTCTCTTTTTCTTCTCGTCCACCTCTTTGACCCACACCGTCACCACGTCACCCACAGACAGGACCTGAGAGGGGTGCTTGATGAAGCGGTCGCAAATCTGGCTGATGTGCACCAGGCCGTCCTGGTGAACGCCAATGTCCACAAAGGCCCCGAAGTCGATGACGTTGCGCACGGTGCCCTTGAGCTCCATGCCCGGCTTCAGGTCTTTGATCTCCAGCACATCGGTGCGCAGCACCGGGGCGGGCAGCTCGTCTCGGGGGTCACGGCCCGGCTTCATCAGCTCGGACGCCACGTCCAGCAGGGTGGGCACACCCACGCCGCAGGCCTCCGCCGCACGTTCCACGCCGTAGGCTTTCACCTGGTCCATCAAATTCTGGAGAGTACCCGCCTTCACCTGCTCCAGGGTGTAACCGCACAACTCCAGCAGCTTCTGGGCGGCGGCGTAGCTCTCGGGGTGGACGGCGGTGTTGTCCAGGGGGGAGTTGCTCTCCGGCACCCGCAAAAATCCGGCGCACTGCTCAAAGGCCTTGGGGCCCAGCTTGGGCACCTTCAAAATCTGCTTGCGGGTGGTGAAGGGGCCATTCTCCTCCCGGTACTTGACCATGTTCTTGGCGGTGGTCTGGGTCAGACCCGCCACCCGGGCCAGCAGCGGAGCCGAGGCGGTGTTTACATCCACGCCCACGGCGTTGACGCAGTCCTCCACCACTCCGTCCAGGGCCTCGCCCAGGCGGGCCTGGGGCATGTCGTGCTGATACTGGCCCACGCCGATGCTCTTGGGGTCGATCTTCACCAGCTCGGCCAGGGGGTCCTGGAGGCGGCGGGCGATGGACACCGCCGAGCGCAGGTTCACGTCAAAGTCGGGGAACTCCTCGGCGGCCAGCTTGGAGGCGGAGTACACCGAAGCCCCCGCCTCGTTGACCATCATATAGGTGACGCCACAGTTGAGCTTTCCGATCATCTCCACCGCCATCTGCTCGGTCTCCCGGCTGGCGGTGCCGTTGCCAATGGCGATGTGCTGCACGTGGTGCTTCTTCACCAGGGCGGAGAGCTTGGCTATGGCCTCCTGCTTGCCCCGCTCCCCGTGGGTGGGATAGACCACGGTGGTGTCCAGCACCTTGCCCGTGGGGTCAATGACCGCCACCTTGCACCCCATGCGGTAGCCGGGGTCCAGGCCCATGGTCACATGGCCCTTCACTGGGGGCTGCATCAGCAGGGGCTTGAGGTTTAGCGCAAACTGGCCGATGGCCCCCTCCGAGGCCTTCTCGGTGAGGTCGCTGCGCACCTCCCGCTCCAGAGATGGAGCAATGAGGCGGCGGTAGGCGTCCTCTGCGGCGGCCTTCACAAAGGCCATGGCGGGGGTGCCGGGGCGCACCACCTGGCGGCGCACCGCCACCAGGGCCTCCTCCTCATCCATGTCCACGGACACCCTCAAGATGTCCTCCCGCTCTCCTCGGTTGATGGCCAGCACCTGGTGGCCCATCACCTTGTTGACGGGAGCGGAGAACTCGTAATAGAGGCGGTAGACGGTGTCCTCCGGCTCCTTGGCGGCAGCTTTGGACACCAGCATAGCCTTTTTGCCGTAGAGGGTGCGCAGGATCTTGCGGATGTCCGCATCGTCGGAGATCCACTCCGCCACGATGTCGGACGCCCCTTGCAGGGCTGCGGCCACGTCCTCTACCCCCAGGTCGGGATTGATAAAGTCCTGGGCCAGAGTCTCCGGGTCGAGACCGTCCCGCTTCTGGTCATAGAGGGTCTGGGCCAGAGGCTCCAGCCCCTTCTCCTTGGCCATGGTGGCACGGGTGCGCCGCTTCTGCTGGTAGGGTCGGTACAAGTCCTCCACCTCTGCCAGGGTCTGGGCGGCGTCGATGGCCTGGGCCAGCTCGTCAGTGAGCTTTCCCTGGTTCTCAATGGCGGTTTTTACCTCCTGGCGCCGCTTGTCCAGCCCCCGCAGGTATTGCAGGCGGTCGGCCAGCTGGCGGATGAGCTGGTCATCCATGCCGCCGTGCATCTCCTTGCGGTACCGGGCGATGAAGGGGACGGTGTTCCCCTCGTCCAGAAGGTTGATGACATTTTCCACATGCTTGGCCGGGACGGAAAACTCCTGGGCCAGGCGTTGAATGATGGCTTCCACTTGTGTCTCGCTCCTTTACTCCAAGCCGCTCTCCCGGCTGACCCAGTCCATACACCAGGCCACCATCCGGTCACAGTGACATTTTCTCTCCTCGCCCCGCTCCACAGCGCCTTTCAGCAGCTGGGCACACTCCACATGTCCATGGGCTGCTCGGAACTCCTGCAGCAGCTCCACCCGCTTCTCCTGGGGCATTCCCAGGCCGCCCATGGCCACAAAGGCCCCGGAGATGGCGCCACACACGGCGCCGCAGCCCATGCCCGCCCCGAAATTCAGGGTCAGGGCGTTGGCCTGCTCCTCTGTAAGCCCCATGTCCCCGGCAAAGGGGATGAGCACCGCCTGGGCACAGTTGTAGTGCACCTGGGGGTGTGCCCGCAGGGCCTTGCTATGTTCTTTTCTCGTCATGGTTTGTACGCTCCATTTCCGATGAATTAATGAAAAATCTCCGGGTTGTCCCGGAACATATGCTCCACTCTCCGGCGCAGGGGCTGGTGCTCCGGCTTCGAGAGCTCTCCGTCCCCCTCCACCAAGGTCTGGGCGGCCTGGCGGGCCTGATTCAGCAGCTCCAGGTCGGAGGCGAAGTCCGCCACCTTCAGCTGGGGCAGGCCGTGCTGCCGCTGGCCGAAGAAGTCGCCGGGGCCTCGCAGCCGCAGGTCCTCCTGGGCAATCTGGAAGCCGTCGGTGGTCTGGGTGAGCACCCGCAGCCGCTGGCGGGCGGTGTCACTGCGGCTGGCGGTGACCAGCACGCAGAAGCTCTCGTGCCTGCCTCGCCCCACCCGGCCCCGGAGCTGGTGGAGCTGGGAGAGGCCGAAGCGGTCGGCGTTCTCCACAATCATCAAGGTGGCGTTGGGCACGTCCACCCCCACCTCGATGACGGTGGTGGACACCAGTATCTGCACCTCTCCCGAGGCAAAGGCGGACATGATGGCCTCTTTCTCCTTGGCCTTCATCTTGCCGTGGACAAAGCCCACGGTCAAATCGGGGAATACCTGCTCTTGCAGGTGTTTGGCGTAGGTGGTCACCGCCTTCAAATCCATGGCGGGCGAGAGGGCCTCTCCCCCCTCCTCCCCCTGGGACTCCTCCACGGCGGGGCACACCAGATACACCTGCCTGCCCTGCCCCACCTGGGCACGGACAAAGCCGTACATCCGCTGCCGCTTATCCTCCCCCACCACATAGGTGGCCACGGGGGTGCGGCCAGGGGGCAGCTCGTCAATGATGGACACCTCCATGTCCCCGTAGATCATCAGGGCCAGGGTGCGGGGAATGGGGGTGGCGGACATCACCAGCACATGGGGCGGAATTTCTCCCCCCTTGGCCGCCAGCGCCCCCCGCTGGGCCACGCCGAACCGGTGCTGCTCGTCGGCAATGACCAGGCCCAGCTTGTGGTAGGTCACGGGCTGGGCGAAGAGGGCGTGGGTGCCCACCAGCACCTGAATGTCACCCCGCTCCAGCTCCTGGAGCAGCTTTTTCCGTGTCGCTCCCTTCACCGATCCGGTGAGCAGGGCCACTTTCACCCCCACCGGCTCCAAGATGGAGGACAGGGTGCGGCAGTGCTGCTCGGCCAACAGCTCGGTGGGTGCCATGAGAGCGCACTGCAGCCCGCTGAGGGCGGCACACCACGCCCCGTAGGCGGCCACCGCCGTCTTGCCGCTGCCCACGTCCCCCTGCACCAGGCGGTTCATGCTCCGCCCCGAGGTGACGTCGTGGAAGATGTCTTCCATGGCCCGGGTCTGGGCCCCGGTGGGGGTGAAGGGGAGCAGGGCGCAGAACTGCCGGGGGGTGTGTTGGCCCAACACCAGCCCCTCCCCCTGCTGCCGCCGCCCTTTCAGCATGGCCAGGCCGCAGGTGAGGGTCATGAGTTCCTCGAAGATGAGCCGCTTTCGGGCGCTGGCCAGCCCCTCAAAATTCTGGGGGAAGTGGATATTCGCCAAGGCAAACTCCTGCTGGCACAGGCCGTACTCCCGCCGCACCCAGGTGGGGAGCACCTCCTCCACCGTGGGGGCCACCTGGTCCACCGCCAGCTGGGCCAGGCTCACCATCAGGGCGTTGTGGATGCCCGCCGTCAGGGGGTAGACCGGGACGATGCGCCCGGTATACCGCTCCTCCCCCTCCTTCTCAAAGAGGGGGTTGACCATGGCAAGCCCTCTGCCCTTCCGCTCCACACGCCCGTAAAAAATATACTGGTCCCCGGGGGAAAAGGCCCGGCGGAGGTAGCTCTGGTGAAAAAAAGTCAGGTGCAGTGTCCCGGTCTCATCCACGCACCGCACCTTTACCAGCTCCACGCCGCTCCTCGCCCGGGACAGCTGGGGGTCCTGGGCCACCATGGCCTTCACGCAGCAGGTCATCCCTTCGGGAGCCTCCCGCACGGTGTACAGCTTCCTGCGGTCCTCATACCGCAGCGGGAAGTGCCACAGCACATCCCCCAGCCGCTCCAGGCCCAGCTTAGCCAGCTTGCCGCTGCGCACCGGACCCACGCCAGACAAAGAGGACAGGGCCACATTGACCTCCTTGTTTCCCACCTTCACCACCTCCTGGACAACACCTGCCGCTTGCGCGGCATATGGGATACATTGTATCACACTTCCCCCCGGATGAACACCCCCAACTCCCGGCCATTTGTCCGCAGGGCGTGGACTCTTGTGTGTTTACCACAACTTCTTTGCCGAGATAAAGCATTTCATGTCAGAAATGCCAAGTTTATTTTTTCACATAGGTTCTCCGTTGCAAAAGGGAAAAACAACCTCTATAATGTACCTTATCATCCAATATGTTTCAAGGATAAGGAGGTAGGACAGTGGCACAACAATTCTCCAAGGTGCTCGCCGCCAACCGGGGCGAGATCGCCATCCGCATCTTCCGCGCCTGTCACGACTTAGGGCTGCACACGGTGGCCATGTACTCCAACGAGGATACCAATTCCATGTTCCGCATCAAGGCCGACGAGGCCTATCTCATTGGGGAGAACCAGTCCCCCTTAGGGGCCTATCTGGACATCCCCGCCATCATCGACCTGGCCAAGCGCCGGGGCGTCACCGCCATCCACCCCGGCTACGGCTTTTTGTCGGAAAACGCCGACTTTGCCCGGGCCTGTGAGGCAAACGGCATCAAGTTCATCGGCCCGCCCTCCCAGGTGCTGGCCCAGATGGGTGACAAGCTGGCGGCGAAGGCCACCGCCATCGCCTGCAACGTACCCATCATCCCCGGCTCCACCCAGCCCTTGAAGGACGCCGACGAGGCGGTGGAGAAGGCCCTGAGCTATGGCTTCCCCATCATCCTCAAGGCCGCCGCCGGCGGCGGCGGACGTGGTATGCGCCGCTGCGACAGCGAGGAGGACGTGCGCCGGGAGTTTGAGCTGGTGAAAAACGAGGCTCGAAAGGCCTTCGGCAACGAGGACATCTTCATCGAGAAGTTCCTGGTGGAGCCCAAGCACATTGAGGTGCAGATTCTGGCCGACGAGCACGGCAACGTGGTGCACCTGGGGGAACGGGACTGCTCCCTCCAGCGCCGTTATCAGAAGGTGGTGGAGTACGCCCCCGCCTGGTCGGTGCCTCAGGCCACTGTGGAGGCCCTGCGGGCGGACGCCGTCAAGATTGCCAAACACGTGGGCTACGTCAACGCCGGCACCGTGGAGTTCCTGGTGGACGGCAAGACCGGCCAGCACTACTTCATTGAGATGAATCCACGCATCCAGGTGGAGCACACCGTCACCGAGATGGTCACCGGCGTGGACCTGGTACGGGCCCAGATTCTCATTGCCGAGGGGCATCCCCTCTCCCATCCCGCCATTGGTTTGGCCCGCCAGGAGGACTTGCGCATCTACGGCTACTCCATCCAGTGCCGGGTTACCACCGAGGACCCCTCCAACAACTTTGCCCCCGACACCGGCAAAATCTCCGCCTACCGCTCCAGCGGCGGCTTCGGGGTTCGTCTGGACGGCGGCAATGCCGCGGCCGGGGCGGTGGTCTCCCCCTACTATGACTCTCTGCTGGTGAAGGTCACCACTTGGGACAACACCTTTGAGGGCGCCTGCCGCCGGGCCACCCGTGCGGTGAATGAGGAGCACGTGCGAGGCGTGAAGACCAACATCCCCTTCGTCACCAACATTCTCAACCACCCCGCCTTCCTGGCCGGGGCCTGTCACACCAAGTTCATCGATGACACCCCCGAGTTGTTTGAGATTGAAAACAGCCGGGACCGGGCCACCAAGGTCTTGAAGTACATCGCCCAGATTCAGGTGGACAACCCGGACACCGAGCGCAAGCAGTACCACAAGCCCCGCTTCCCCACCCCCACCGGAAAGCCCCTGAACGGCCTCAAGGCGCTGCTGGACGAAAAGGGCCCCGAGGCGGTGAAGGAGTGGGTGCTAAACCAGAAGAAGCTGCTCATCACCGACACCACCATGCGGGACGCCCACCAGTCCCTGCTGTCCACCCGGATGCGTACCCGTGACATGCTCCACGGGGCGGACGGCACCGCGGAAATTCTCCAGGACTGCTTCTCCCTGGAGATGTGGGGCGGGGCCACCTTCGACACCGCCTACCGCTTCCTCCATGAGTCCCCCTGGGACCGCCTGGAGCAGCTGCGGGAGAAGATTCCCAACATTCCCTTCCAGATGCTGCTGCGGGGCTCCAACATGGTGGGCTACGCCAACTTCCCCGACAACCTGGTGCGGGAGTTCGTGCGGGAGGCCGCCCGGGAGGGCATTGACATCTTCCGGGTCTTCGACTCTCTCAACTGGATTCCCGGCATGGAGGTGGCCATGGAGGAGGTCCTGCGCCAGAACAAGGTGCTGGAGGCCACCATGTGCTACACCGGGGACATTCTGGACCCCAAGCGGGACAAGTATACCTTAAAATACTATGTGGATATGGCCAAGGAGCTGGAGCGCCGGGGCGCCCACACCCTGTGCATCAAGGACATGTCCGGTCTGCTCAAGCCCTACGCCGCCAAGAAGCTGATCTCCACCCTCAAGCAGGAGGTGGGCCTGCCCATTCACCTGCACACCCACGACACCACCGGAAACCAGGTGGCCACCTATCTGATGGCAGCCGAGGCCGGGGTGGACATTGTGGACTGCGCCACCGCCTCTCTGTCCAGTCTCACCAGCCAGCCCTCCCTGTCCGCCGTGGTGGCGGCTCTGGAGGGTCAGGAGCGAGACACCGGACTGGACCTGCGGGAGATTCAGCGGCTGGACAACTACTGGGCGGACGTGCGTCTGCGCTATGCCAGCTTTGACGAGGGCTTGAAGAGCCCCACCACCGACATCTACCGCTACGAGATTCCCGGCGGTCAGTACACCAACCTGTATCCCCAGGTGGTATCTTTAGGGTTAGGCTCCCGGTTTGACGAGGTCAAGGAGATGTACAAGACCGTCAACGACATGCTGGGCGATCTGGTGAAGGTGACCCCCTCCTCCAAGATGGTGGGAGACCTGGCCATCTTCATGGTGCAAAACGACCTGACCCCGGACAACATCATTGAGCGGGGCAAGAGCCTGTCCTTCCCCGACTCGGTGGTCAGCTACTTCAAGGGCATGATGGGCCAGCCCGCCTGGGGCTTCCAGCCGGAGGGCCTCCAGGAAGTGGTGCTCAAGGGCGAGAAGCCCATCACCTGCCGCCCCGGCCAGCTGCTGCCCCCCGTGGACCTGGAGGCCGTGCGGGAGGAGATGACCCGGTTTATGGAGCCCGAGCACATCACCACCCGGGGCATCCTGTCCTACTGCCTGTTCCCCAAGGTGTACGAGGACTACCGCCGCCACCGCCAGGAGTACGGCTACATCACCCGCATGAGCAGCCACGTGTTCTTCAACGGCATGGCCATCGGTGAGACCAACAAGATCAACATCGAGGACGGCAAGACCCTGGTCATCAAGTACTTAGGCTTGGGCGACCAGAACGACGACGGCACCCGCACCGTCAACTTCGAGCTCAACGGCACCCGCCGCGAGGTGGCTGTGCCGGACAAGCGGGCGGAAGTGAAGGGCAAAGTCGTGGTCATGGCAGACCCCGCCGACAAGAGCCAGGTGGGCTCCTCCATTCCCGGTATGGTGGCCAAGGTGGCCGTGAAGCCCGGCGACATTGTGGAGGAAAACCAGGTACTGGCCGTCATCGAGGCCATGAAGATGGAGACCTCTGTGGTGGCCCGCATGGCTGGCGTGGTGGACCAGGTGCTCATCTCCGACGGCACCAGCGTCAAGGCCGGCGAGCTGCTGATGACCATCAAAGTCAAATAATATATTTCTCGAAAATGCCAGCATTTTCTCGAGGGGATGCAGCCCGCTGCATGCATAATTGGGTCAAAGGGCGACCCAATTCCACACTGGCGGGCTGAGATGTGTATTTTCCCATGCGCATGTCCTGGGAAAATACATGATTTCAATTTATTTTCCCGCCTGCGGGCGGGAAAACTCTGCCGAGGGCTTGTGTTCCTACAAAGTCATCTGAGCCGCTTATACAGATGTTGGCTTTTTGCCCGCCTATATGGAGGAGATTCCCCAGTCTGGAATCTCCTCCATCATTTTTCCATTCTCCGGTATAGGCCTCTCACCTCCTGTCCAAAATAGCCGTGGAGGTGTTATTATGAACCAGAAACCGAATTTATGGCAGCGAGCCGTGGAATTTGTCACGGGGAAAGGATTCTATCTTGCCGTGCTGGTGTGCGTGATGGTCATTGGCCTGTCCGCCTACTTCATGATTCAGAGCGTGCGCAGCAACCTGTCCAAAACGGCCGATCACCAGGCATCCAGCACCGCATCCATCACCGTCACTCCGGCCCCCAGGGCCACGGCCACGCCTCGCCCCACGCCGAAGCCCACGCCCACACCCGCTCCCACCCCTCAGCCTACCCCTGAGGCCACCGCCCAACCCACCAGCGCCTACTCCTGGCCCGTGAGCGGGACGGTGATCTCCTCCTTCTCGGTGGAGGCCCTGTCCTACAACGAGACCATGGGGGACTGGCGGACCCACGACGGCATTGACATCGCCTCTTCCCTGGGCACCCGGGTCCAGGCCACCGCCAAGGGCGTGGTCAGCGCCGTATATGAAGACGATGTGATGGGAGTCACCGTGGTGGTGGACCACGGCAACGAGCTGTTCAGCGTCTACTCCAACCTGGAGGAAAATCCCCCGGTGGCGGTGGGAGACACCGTGGCCTCGGACACCGTAGTGGGCGAAGTGGGCGAGACCTCTGTGGCGGAGAGCGGCAAACAGCCCCACCTGCACTTTGCCATGTATCAGGGGGACGCCCCCATCAATCCCGAGGACTATTTGGGACAATAAACCGATAGGGATGCACGGTGAATCACGCGTGCATCCCTATTTTTTCTTAGCTCTCCATATGTCGGCCCAGAAAAGCCGCTGCAATCTGGGCGGTCTTCTGCTCCGTCTCCCCCACCGGAACGTCCCCGTGGAGCAGCAGCACACTGCCCAGCACGTCCCCGTGGCTGATGATGGGATACACCGCCTCCACCTGGTGGCGGCCGTCCCCCTCGGTGAGGGTGAGGCCCTCGCCGCCGCTGCGGTAGGGCTTGCGCTCCTCCATCACCCGGCCCAGCTCTGAGGATACGCCCCGCTCCACCAGCTCCTTCCGGGGTGCGCCCCCAGCGGCGATGCAGCAGTCCCGGTCGGTGACCACCACCGGGACACTGGTGACCCGGTACATGGTCTCGCACAGCTCCCCGGCCAGTTCCGCCATGTCCTCCAGCTGGGAGTACTTGCGGAAGATGACGCTGCCCTCCCGGTCCGTATAGATCTCCAGGGGGTCACCGTCACTGATAACATTGGCATGGAACACCTTGTTCAGATGCTTGTTAGACTCCTGAACGATGGTGACCGATGAGATATGCCCCATGCCCTCATTAAAATTTACGGCGCCCTCCAGGGTCCCCGAGCGGAGTATGGCGTCCACGTCCGATTGCAGCTGAATCTCCAGATGGTCCTCGTAGACCTTGATCTGCCGAATGACCAGCTCCAGGTCGTTACGCTCCAAGGTGTCCTTGTTGAGAATGTCCTCAAAGACCTCCATGGCGGTGCGGGCGGCTCGGTTGACCTGGATGATGGTGTTGCGCTTATCAGACAGTATTTCAATCTGGTGGCTGATACCCTCAATTCGCTTTTGCAGATCTGCCTCCAGCTCGTCGTAGGTCTGCTCCAGCAGTTCCTCCTGTTCCGGATGCTTCATCAGGTCCCGGATGCGCTGGCGTTTGGTGACCTTCAGCTCTTCCTGGAGATCCACCAACACCTCGGCCAGGTGGTCGGCGCTCTGCTCCGTCTCCGCCACATCCTCCTGCTCCCGGGCCAAGTCCTCATTGAGGCGCTGGAGCATATCAGAGGAGTGGTCCATCACCTGCTGGACATAGCTTTTCAGCAACTCGTCCAGCTTGTCCACCCGGATGTGGTGGGAGGTACATCCCGACCGTCCCCGGCGGTGATAGGTGCCACAGGTGTAGGCGTTTTTCAAGTCCTTGCGGCTCATGGCAAACATGGGACTGCCGCAATCACCACAGAAGAGAAACCCGGAGTACACATTGTCGTACTTTTTCACTCCTCGATAGTTGGATCTGGTACGCATCTCCCGCAATGCCCGGGTAGTGGCAAAGGTGCGGTAGTCGATGATGGCCTGGTGGTGGTTTTCAATGACGATATGCTCACCCTCATCCTGACGTATATCCTTGCCGTTGATCTTTTTGCGGATATACTTTCCCTGGCGCAGGGTGCCAATGTAGAAATCATTGTCCAGAATGCCCTGCACCGTCACCAGAGACCAACTCTGCTTCACTTCCCGGTGGTATTCCTTCCCTGCCGCTTCCTTTCGGGCGCGCTCATCCATACGGGCGGTGGGGATACCCTGGTCGGTGAGATAGTTGGCGATCTTTTTATACCCCCATCCTTCCTCATTGTAGAGGCGGAAGATGGTGCGTACCACGTCCGCCTGGGTGGGAACGATCTCAAACTCTTGGCGGTCGTTGACAATGTACCCGTAGGGGGCGGCACAGATCCATTTGCCGTCTGCCTGCCGACGCTTGATGACGTTCTTCACCTTTTTGCTGGTGTCGGTGACGGGCATTTCGTTGATGAGAAATTGGAACTGGATTTTCAGCCAGTCATCGTCGTTGGGAAAGTCGATGCCATCCCCGATGGAGATGATTCGTGCCCCAGCATCCCGTAAATCTTCCAGCTCCACCAGTCCCCGACTGTTGCGTCGGGAGAAGCGGGAGAAGTCCTTGACCACCAGGATGTCGTATTTGTGGCTCATCAGCCCGCGGCGCATGGCCTGGTAGCCCTCTCGCTGCTCGAAGGTGTAGCCGGAGCGGTCCCGGTCCTCGTAGAAGGTGAGGGTGCTGTTGGGAAATTTGTTCTTCACAAAGTCTTGGATGATGGCCTTTTGGTTTTCGATGGACACGTTATCCCGGTCCAGCTCCTCGTCCACCGAGATTCGGCAGTAGCCGGCGATGTCATAGGTTTCGATCACACCGCAATCCTCCTTTCGTTAGATAAACATGGTCCATACAGTATCTCCTGTTTTTTTATCCCGGATGTGTAATGGGGCATTGCGCAGACCGTGAGGGAGCCTGTCACAGGTAGATAAGTCAATCTCATAGACAAATCGGTTCCAGTCCCGAAAACTGGACAACCAAGACACATCGTTGCGTTCTACCTCCACGCACTTTCTTATGTAGTCGCTGGCCTCCAATATGTGCGGATAAGACGCTACGAGCATCATCATCTTCATAGGATATCTCCATTCCTCCAACCACGATTCATCATAGATTTCACACCCGACACATAGTCCCATGTCCAGGAAGATGTGGTTGAATAGAATTTCTGCAGAGACGACATCCAGTCCATGATCCAACAGAAGTTTGAGCATCCGTATACCGCCCTCGTTGTTCATATGGGCCATCAACCATACCGGATTCAGATAGTCATCAATCTCCGGTGCTGTATTTGTGGTTGATACATCCATTCCATAGGCTAAGAACAGGCGCAGCAACTCTTGCCTTTTCTCATTGAGTTCTTCCTCCCATGCCACATCGATGAACATTTCATGCAGCACAAAATTGTCATATTCTTTCTCGTCAAAAATACCCAGTGGGTCTGCCCCTTGTTGCAGCAGTACCTCTGCCCGTTCCACATCAGTTTCTTTTACCGCTTCCAATAGTGCTCGATTCAGTTCCAGCTGCTTGTATTCCATGGTATCCTCCTTTCAACAATATAGTTAGCCAAAACTTCTCTTGTTGTAGATAACATTGTATATCGGTTCTTGCGAAATTGCAAGGGGAAAATAACTGAAGCAGGGGAGGCAGTTTGCACTGCCTCCCCCAAGTCTCACTGAGTCATCACCGGCTCCATTTGCATTTTCTTTTGCCTCCGCACCTCTTTCTCCGCTGACCGTCGACGGTTGTAGAGCAGAAGATCTCGGGTCTGCTCGTACAGGTTTTCCTCTCCCGACAGGAACACTGCTACCAGATACTTTTGCGCCTTGTACTGCTGGTAGATGGGTTTTAAGGATTCCCGGAACTCCGGGTCATTCTTTTCCTCTCGGGTCAGCCACAGCTCTACTACTTTACTTTTTTCACGTACGTTCATTTGCAATGGGCTATCATCTCCTATCCAACATTTTCCTCTGTTTGCCTGAAAAATATTCACATGGATGGTTCCCATGTGGGTTTATCCTCATGATCATCCGCCTTGTGTCCCAAGGCGATTTTCTTTTCCTGTTGTCTGCGCCAGATTTTTCGGTCGGTGTGGGAAGGCGTGGTGGTGGCATCCCTTACGGGAGCAGCAGACTGAGTTTGCTCCAGCCTCCGCCCCAGGCCAACCAGAGAAGCACCAACCCCGCCAAAATCATCAACAGCGTAGCCCAGGTCGGCCCATCCAGATGAGGCAGGTGTGGTCTGGGCAGGCGAATGGAGGGCAGAGAAAAACGCCGCTCTTTCTTTTTCCCAGCCTGTTGCAGCATCCTCCGCATTTGGGCCACATCCCCCGTCAGTGCCTCCATCTTCTCCTGGATGAGGTACCACCCCCTCCAGCTGGAAAGCTCCTGCAGAAGGGCTGTGTGGGCCGCTGTGCGCCGCTCCAGGTCTTCCAGCACATTTCTCTGTTCTATCTCCAGTCGATACAGGGCGCTGAGGATGGCCAGCATCTCCTCCCACTCCTCCTGAGTCGGATGGGACGGTTCTTTGGTCGGCGGCAGGGCGTTGCGTTGTTTCAACTCCTCCAGCGACAAGCGCTGCTCGGATTGCGAATTCATGTTCCATAACCTCCTTGGTATACTTTTCTTCGTGGAGCCGGTCATCCCGGCACTTCAAACCCTGGGGTGTGGTGTAGGTAATGCTCTTCCGGCCATCCGTCCAGCGCACCTGGTAGCCTTCGCTTTTCATCAGGGAGATGAACTCTTCCCGGCTGGCAGCATACCGCATACATTGGTCAATGGTGTTCACAAGGCGGAACTTCCAACTTTCCCCCTTTGCTGCCGAACGATATTCCCGGCTGCTCATGCCCTTGCTCCTCTGCTCCTGCTGTCTGGGCAACACAGAAAGGCCTCGTTCCTCGCAAAGGGTATCGGACAGGGAGCGAAGCTGTTTCAATGTGTTGGGCCCCTGGCGAAGCATCTTCCCCGACTGGTAACACACCGCATTGACAATGAAATGGGAATGAATGTGCTGGGCATCGGTATGGGTGGCAATGAGCACCTCGCTGTCCGGCCAAGCCTGCCGTGCAAAGTTCTGGGCCAACTGGTGCGCCTCTTTCCCAGTGACCGATTCCCGGGGATGGAAGGACTGGACGTAGTGGTAGAACCAGACCGGGCTATCCTTGCGGTGCATATGTCGAGTGGCCATAAACTCTTGAACCGCCAGCTGGGGCGTACAGTTTTGGCCACTGACCAACCAGCCATCCTCCTCCCTGGTTTTCTGCGCTTGAGACACATATCCTGCCACGCCATGCAGCGCCCCAGCGGACTGCTTTTGATACTTGATAAATGTAACCGTGGCCATCAGCGTTTCTCCTGTCCTGACAGCTCCTGCAGTTTCCAGTAGATTTGGCTGAGGGCTTCCCATGTGTCCACCAGATGTACTTCTTGGATGCGCCCCATATTGGCCAGCACGGCCAGCTGGTTGATACTGCGGCCAATGCCTTTGAGTTCGTGGGTAATTTCTTTCAGTCCATCCACCACCACGACCTTGTGCCGCAGGGCTGCCCCACGCACATAGGCCCCCACAGACATTTGAGCTAACTCCGCCTTTGCCGCAATGCTGTCATACTGCTCCTGTGTCAGCCTGAACGTGATCCGTCGTTCTTTTTTCTCTTTCATTTAGACCTCCAGTTCTAAAGTGGGTCCGGGCTCCTGCCCGGAATGCGCCGGTTTTCCGGCGCTGCCAAGTCCGACAACGTCGGACGAAGGCTCTGCTTGCCCGCGTCCTCGCGGACTCCGCATCCCTCGCCTCGCTGCGTACAGCAAGGCTCGCTCACTCCATCGCTCGTCCTTTCCCCAGCGAAACCTCTGCGCTGGGTTTCGCTGGGGATCCCATTTTGCGGTCCGGTCCCCCGTCCCCGGCCCCCGTCTCACCATTGTTAGCTGACAGCGTAGTGGCAGCAGGGTCGATAGGGTCGGTGTCCGGAACACCCTCTGCATCGGCACTTTCGGCACGGTGCAGCTCCACGATCCGTTTCCCGTTGCTGCGGCGAACCACCGCCGTAATTCCCCTTCCCCTTAGAGCGTCAAGGCTTTGCAGGATCATCCGGGACACCTTTTTCGGCGTAATACCCGCTACCCCATCAGGGTCAATCTGTTTGGAAAGCTCCGTGGGAGTGCCGATAAATGTTTTCTGTCTCCCCATCAGTTCAGAGAGAAGACACACGATCCGTCCCTCTCCCAGGGCAAGTTGTTCCCGGCTGTCCGAAACCAGTTCCCACACATTTTCTCCATTCCGTTGCAGCTCCAGTTCCCGGTATTCAATGTCTCGCCCGATGCAGGTGAGCTTGGCTCGGGCACTGCCCCGCCGCTCCTCAACCAGCGTGAAGCTGGAGTCCACGGCTCCGCTGATGGCTGTGGTGCCAGAGATTCGGCAGAACACATCCGCCGCCTTTTCTTTGCGCAGATGGTGGATCAGCAGAACGGCAATGCCGTGCCGATCTGCCATTCGTTTCAGAACCGACAGGTCCCGGTAGTCGTTAGCGTAGGTGGCATCGTGGACTGGGCGAATCATTTGCAGGGTGTCCACAATCACCAGCGCCGTGTCGGGATGCTGCGCCAGGAAGTATTCCACCTGCTCCTCCAGCCCCTGCCCGATGGGGGCGCATTCCGTGCAGAAGTGGACACTGTCCGGTGCGTCCTCGGTGATTTCAAAGAGCCGGTTCTGGATGCGAAGGACAGAGTCCTCCAGGCAGAGATAGAGAGTGGTACCCTGCTTGCTGGCCATGTTCCAGACCAGTTCTCCTTTGGCCACCGTCACCGCCAACCACAGGGCCAACCAGGACTTGCCCACCTTGGGAGAGCCTGCCAGGATGTGCAGCCCCTGGGACAGCAGCGTGTCCACCACAAAGTTGGGCGGACGCAGCGGCTGGCTCATCAGTGCCGCTCCGTCCACGGTGCGTAGTTTTGGAATTGGTTCATTCATAATTAACACCTCTGAACATAAAATAAGCGCCCACTTGACGTGAGCGCTTTGAGGAAAGGAATTGTCCTTTCACTTGATTATTCTGGTTGTTTTGATAAAATGAGAGTATCGCGAGACACCACAAGAAAGGATATAGGACAGTGGGGTGAGACTATGCCAATGGGAATCCAGCAAACCAACAATCTCTTACACCTGACCCTGGATATCTGGCAGGATCAAGTCTTTTTCAACGAGATCGCTTATCCAGCCGGACACTTTGCCGCCGATCTATTAAACATCAGTCCGGAGACGTTGCAGGAATTACTCACTCTGGGCGGCACCATCAGCCATCAGGTGGAAGCACTGGCCTTTGCAGAGCCCCCTCGGTTTGTCCAGCTGTTGCAGGAGACTCGTCCCACGCTGGAACAACTTCTGGATACCCTGTGGCATTGTCCCCCCTACTGCTTTCTGGATAAGGCGCAGGAGCTTCATGCCGTGGACGTGTTGTTTTCTCCAGCCTCTCATAACGATTTGCTACGTCCGGCCTCTCCTGTCCGGCAATTCTTCTTCCGCTACCTCACTGCCGCATTCAGTATTCCATTGGGTATCTACCACTTTTCTGTGGCAGGTCTATACTTCGAGGTTGAGTATTTGCGCAGGCTCAAGAAACGCAACGAGACTTTCTTTGCCACCGCCGCCCACGACTGTTTCAACAGTGAGGACTTCTGGGCCATGATGCAAGAGCTCTCCTATGCAGAGATTGAGCCCTTCACCATCTCCCCCACTATATCCTCCACTTATACCTTTGCCCGCAATCCCAAACATGAAACAGACATGGTGTTTGTCCAACGCATACATTTCCCCACCCTCATTCATTTTTACATCTTCGATTTGATGAACGGGCTACACCACGGCCATGCCCCCAGTCAGTGCCAGAACTGTGGACATTATTTTCTCACCACCAACGCCCATGTCCCCAAGTACTGCGACGGCATGGCTCCCCAGGACAGCCGCATGACCTGCCGACAGTACGGAGCTATGATGCACCAGAAGGAGCAGAACAAACACCATCCCATCTACAGTCTGTTCAGCACTCGCACCGGTACCATCCGCAAGCATCATCAGCGAGGCAAAATTTCGGACGAGCTGCGGCAAGAGGCTCTCTATTTGGCGGCATTCTATCGGGACAAGGCCCTTATGGACAATGACTACGCCACCCACGGGTACGCACAAGACATGGAGCTGGAGGCACTCTATGCCCAGGCCCAACGCCGTTTGGGACGAGGAAAACAGCCATGAGAATGTACGATTGCTCCTCCCCCTCTTGCAGCAATGAAGTGCTTGCCCGACAAATCCAGGCAGGAGACCCTCAGGCGGCTTCTCACTTACTCTCCCAGAACGAGGGATACCTCACAAAACTGGCCACCACATATGCCAAGCAGCTTTCCCAACCCTCCCTGATGGAAGATTTGAAACAAGAGGGTGCGCTGGCTCTTCTGGAGGCGGCGCAGCGGTTTGACCCGTCCAGAGGCACCAAACTTTTGACCTATGCCACCTCTGCCATAGAGACTTCTATGCAGGACTTCGCCGCCCGCAACTCCTGTTCTCTGTCTTTCCCGGCAGAGCGTTACCAGCAACTGCGCCAGGTGGCTTTTCTCTGCGCTGCCCACGAGCAGGAACCCGAGGAGAAACTGCTCACAGCAATTCAAAAAAAGCTGACGGTCTCTGCCCAGGTGGCCAACCGGCTGCTGAAGGAGTACCGTACCCTCTTTCACACAGAACTCTTGGGCGACCGTGTCTTTGATGTAAGTTGTGGCGGTGATCCCGCCAAGGCATATGACCGGTTTATGCGCTGGACACTTCTTATCCAGCGCATGGAGGAGGTTCTCAGCCCCCGGGAGCTGAATCTGGTGCGCAGCTATCTGGGGCTGAATCGGTCTGATGGGAAGGGCATGACCTTTCAGGAGCTGGCGATTCGCTTGAACTACAACGGCCCCAGCGGTGCAGAGAAGGCCTACAAAAGTGCCATCCGCAAATTAAAACAGCAGCTCAATGGCGGTGCCTATGGGCAGTGGATTGCTATGCAGAAAGCCATTCGGAAGGCAGTGCGGGAAGTTTGTGTAAACCCCAGATAGACCGATAGGAGGCAATCATATGAGTATTTTATCCCTTGCCAGTGGGCAGTCTGCCTACCGTGGCTACGAATATTTCCAGAACAAAAAGGTCTTGCGTGTGGAGCCGTGCGGCGACACCTCCTACCACGGCACTGTGTCCGGCAGCAACGGCGCACAATATGACGTGACCATCGACTTGTCCCACCCTCGGAAAAGTCAATGCACCTGTCCCCACGCCGCCGGACGACGGATCATCTGCAAACACATGGTCGCCCTCTACCTCACCGTTTTTCCCGAAGAAGCTGCACAGTATATCGCAGAGGTGGAGGCATATTGGAACGAACAAGAACAGGCACAGGAGCAACTGGAGGATCGTTTGCTCCACCGTGTGCATCGCATGAAGAAATCGGAACTCCAGACGGCACTGCTGGATCTTCTGTTCACAGGGCCGGAGTGGCAGGTTGAGCGTTTTCTGGATTCGTATGGTGATTTTTATGAGGAATGACCGAGCACACCCTATGCGATCCAAGGCCAGAACAAAAAGTGAAAGGAGTTTTTGCTGTTTTGATGCAAATACTGCAACGAGTTTATGTCCCCGCTTTGTATAAACATGAATGCCTTTCCTGTAAATACTTTCAACTGCTTACAGTTTGTAATTATTTGCTCTGCTCCGCCCTCATGCATCCGCCGTTGTATTGACAATGCACATAATAAGCACTATAATTGTAGCGCAAGGAGGGACTCTCTATGGACACCAACATGACCTTTCGCATGGACAGCCAGACCAAGGCACAAATGACGGAAATCTGCGCCCAGTTAGGCATGACCCCATCCACTGCCTTCAATATCTTCGCCAACGCCTTTGTACGCTCCGGCGGTATGCCCTTTGCGGTGAAGTTGGCTCCCCCCGCTAAGGTCAGCCGTGCACAAATGCTGGATGACGCCAGTGAACTGCTGGATGCTTTTTCCGCCGACTATAAGAGGATGGCAGAATGATTTGGATTACCGCAGATGATGTGATCGCCCTTCATTCTTAAGTGATCAAAAAGATCGGCGGTATTGACGGCTTAAGGGATCGTTCCGTTTTGGAATCCGCCGTCTCCGCTCCCCTGCAATCCTTTGGCGGTACAGACCTATTCCCCGGTGACATCGATAAAATTGCCCGTATCGGCTTTGGACTAGCCTCCAACCACGCCTTTCTGGACGGAAACAAACGCATCGGGGCTATGGTGGTACAGCTGCTTCTCAAATGGAATGGATATGCCCTCCAACTACGAGAAGGAGAACTGGCGGATATGTTCATTTCCATTGCCAGCGGAGCCGCCAATGAAACCGATTTGAGCAAATGGATTCAACAGCATCTCCGATAATCAAAAGCAGCAGAACATCATTCCATCTGCGGAATGTGGCTCTGCTGCTTTTTCCATGAACACAGAACCCGCCGCAGAATTGAAACTTCTGCAGCGGGTTTCTCGTTTTTTCTGTTATATTGCGAATCTTTTTAGATCAGCTGGATACCTACTTATCGCCATACCCGCTTGCGCAGAGTCACCACGCCGCGCAGGGCTCCCATGGCCACAACCAGAACCACCACATAAGCCATCATCTGATTGGTGTCGCCGGTCTGGGGATTCTTGTCCCCATCGGGCTTAGCAGTGGTGTCTGTGGTGTTGCCGGTATTGTTTCCGGAATCATCGGTGCTCTGACCAGGCTTGTTGACATCGTCGTCCGGCTGGGTGGTGGTACCGTCACCGGGCTTGGTGGTGTCATCCTCTTCGGGCTGCTGATCATCCACCAGCTCCACCTCGGAGCGATCCCGGATGCGCAGGCAGGCCCCGTCGGGGTCATAGTACACCACACCCACAGCGGAGATGTCGGCCCCCACCTTCACAAAGGTTTCCAGGGGGGTACTGCCATCTTGGGAGTAGCCAATGTAGTTGTTGAACAGCAGGCGGAACTGATGGGTACCATCAGTGAGTATCACCTCACTGACCTGCTCGCTGACCAGCTCCACCGAGGTCACAGTGCCGCTGACCTTGGCCAGCCAGCCGCCATAGCTGTCGTAGTCATTGGCCTGCTCCAGGGTCAGTTCTTTCGGCTCCACAGGCTGGATGGTGCTGTCCACCAACTCGATGTCAATGACTCGTAGCTCCACATCGCCCTGGTACTGATCCCAGCTGCCGGTGACCCGGACAGTCTGGCCCACCAGGAAAGTGCCGTCAGCGCTGGAGACAGGATAGAGGTCAATGCCTCCGGTTTCGTCCTGGATGTAGATGGTGTCAAAGAAGGCGTTGGGTTCCACATTGCCAGCGGTGACCACACCCTCCACAGTGAAGATGTCACCCACCTCACCCTCACGGGCTTCGGCAATGGTGCTGATCTCCCGCTCCTCCAGAATGGAGGAGACGATGTTCTGGGCAATGATCTTGTTGGCATAGCTGGCATCGCCGTAGTCCACGCTGGAGCTGTCGGAAATCTCAAAGTTGGACAGGAACACAGTACCGGCCACATACACCCGGCCCTGGCCCACGGCCTCGGTGGCCAGAGTGACCACATCGCCCTTTTTCACGACAGCGGTGCTGGCATCGTAGGAGCCGCTGGTGGTGCTGCCCTTGTCCTTGCCGCTGTCCCACTGGCCTTCACTGCCCTCAGGGCGGAGGTTAGAGTTGATGGAGTAGCAGTTGGCAGACCCCATCACCAGAGCCTCACCGTTTTCGCCCAGATCCACGGAACAGCCGGAGTATGCGCTGTACACCTGACCCTCTTGCAGTCCCTCAAAGAGCTGGGGGAAGTCCTGGGTGTTAAATTTATCCATATACACGCGGTAGGTCTGGGTGGCGCCTCCGTTGTAATTGGTGTCGTCGTCCAGCACCTCGTCGTCATTGAGGCGCAGAGTAGATCCCATGGCCACCAAGATGGGGTTGATCTGCTCGGTGGAGCAGAAGGGGGCACCGTTGTAGCTGTCCTGATAGTCGGCCAGACCGCAGAGGATCACGGTACCGCCATTCTTGGCATAGTCTGCCACCATCTGGATGTACTCCTCCGAGAAGTTGGTCTCCTGGGTGGGGCTGACACCATTTTGCTCCTTCTTCAGGGGGGCAGACACCACCAACAGAGAGACATTCTCCAAGTCCTCAGCAGTGATGGTCTCCCCGAGCTGCTTGATGGTCACCTGGGCATTCATCTCGGCAGCCAGGGCGGTGAAGTTGCCCATATTCCCGGAATAGTAGCCGGTGACATAGTCGTTGTAGTGGGTGCCGTCCACCAGAATACGGGTGACCAGAGAGGGATCGGTGACGTTGAGCTGGAGCACTCCGGTAAAGGTGTACTCGGTACCACCGATGGTGGACACCAAGGTCACATCCACAATGGTCTTACCTGCCATGTCAAAGGTGCAGGGGAAAGAAATCTGTGCCGTAGTTCCAGAGGTCAACACGCCATTGCTTCCGATTTCCTGGACGTTCACGGTGTGAATCACCTCACCGTCCACGGAATAGGTCATGGACTGGACGGTCATATCGCTGCCGGCGTTGTTGTAGATCTCGCTGGAGAGGTTGACCGCCTCGCCACGCACCACCAACTCCTGATCGCACACTGTGCTGGAGATACCGGCATTGACCCCCTCACCAGTCCACACGGGAGCGGTAACGGCGATGTTCTGGTCGGCCTGAGTGATGCGCAGATAGTAGTAGGAGTAGTCGTTGCTGTCAAAGGCAAAGGTCACAGTACCGTTGCAGCCGGACAGGGTCTTGCTGGCTGCAACCAGACCACCGTTGACGATTACCTCTACCTTGGCATCGCCGGAGTCGGTGGGGTCGCTGATCTGGGCCTGTATAGTGACCCCCTGCTCCTGCTTGGGCAGGATGGAGCCCATAGCGTTGCCGTTGAGAGAATACAGGATGGACAGATCGTTGTCCTCGGTGGCGTACACCCGGTAGTTGGCAATGGCATCGTAAATGCCCTGATCAGTCAAGTCAGAGGCCAGCACCACACTGCGGGCGGTGTTGGAGTCGCCCCAGTTACCCTTGTGGTTGTCCTGGTTGTTGGTGGGGGCCACATGCCATCCCTTGTCCAAAGCACGGGTGTAGTACTCATAGCTGGGGAAGTAGCCGCTGGAGCCAATGGCTCCTTCGCCGTTGCCCACCTCAATGAGGGTGATGCGCTGATCCAGTGCGGCGGAGTAGAACGCAAAGTCCTGGAAATCACCAAAGGTGGTGCCGGGATGGTTGAACTGGGACAGAGAGGAACTGACCTGCACCAGCATATTATAGTAGTTCTGATAGCCTTCGGTGCTGCCGGACTTATTGCCGAACTCGCTGTTGCTACGGCTTTCAAAACCTGGGGTGTTGAAGGTGTTGATGTGACCGAACCCATCCGACCAAGTCATCTCAAAGCCATAGAGACCCACAAAGTTCTCAGTGGTGGCATTGGCAGCTGCCTCGTGGCCCTGGGCCCACTCGCTGCTGATGGTGGTGCAGTCATTTTCCAGGCCCACCCCGTCGGCACTCTCATTGTCGAAGGAGTTGGAGTGGTCAGTGACCGCCAGGAAGTCCAGATTGTCCACCTGAGAGGCATGGTCAAAGGCCTCCTCCACGCTGCCCGCACCGTCGGAGATGTTGGTGTGGGAGTGAAGCTGTCCAAAGTAGAGGTTGTAGTCGTTCAGAGACACAGGAGCCTGATAAGTAAACTCCGCCACCGGGCTGGTCTGAGCCTGGGTACCTGCCTCTTCATCGGCGGGCAGATAGGCGATAGCCTTGAGGGTCAGCGGCTGGTCTGCTGTGGGGACGGTCACATCCTCACCCACCGTGAGCGCTTGGGTGTAGGGTGTACTGTCGGTGGTGGGATCGGAGCCATCGGTGGTGTAAAAGATGGTGGCGCCCTCCATGCTCATCAGCTCAATGGTGGCACCCTCGGTCAGAGAGGCGCCGCTGGCCGGGGTAGCCCGCACCTCCAGCTGGCTGGGTTCCGGCTCAGGCTCAGGAACACCGTCCACCACCTGGAAGACCACACCGGTTTTGTCGCTTTTGCTGGTGGTCCAATCGTCATACTTGTCATCCCAAAGCAGGTAGTTGCCCCGACCCTGGTTTTTCACATAGTAAACCCCAGTGGTATCAGCCGTCTCCAGCAACCAGGTCTCGTTTTCCCCTGCGCCAGGATACACGCTGGAATAGCTTCCCGCCATGCTCAGAGTCTTACCCCCATTGGTGAAGGTAAAGCCGGTTTCAGCATCTCCCCCCACCGTCCACACCTCGGTGGCCTCATAGCCGGTGAGGGTTCCTTCTTCCAGCTTCACCGTCACACCCACTGGGTAGTAGGCGCTCTTCACGTTGGCGGACAGGGCCAGCATGGTATCCGGCGCGTAGATCACCACCTGGTCACCAGCGGAAATGGGAGCCTCTCCCTCCTGCCCGCCATCAGGCACCAGAGGCTCGTCGTTCACATCAAAGCTGCCACTGCGGAAAAACTGAAACGTATAAATTTCAGGCTTACTGGTGTTCATGCCATAGCAGGTAAAGTAGCCACCATAGTATTCCAGATACTGAGGCTTTCCGTAGGCTACGGCATTGGCTCCCTTGATATAGAATCCACCCTCTGCCTCTTCCAGATCAAACTGCGTATACTCTCCCAGCTCCTCCACCAGTCGGACGTTGGTACCGTCCAGATAGAGGAAGCCCTTGTCACTTTTGAGAACATAGTGGCCGTCCTGCTCATAGACCTTGAACTGGGCCGCACCCTCGGGAAGGGTCAGGGTATCATCGCTGACTTGGGCATCCACAGCCACCAGCTCATCCTTGGTGCTGCCGGAGCTGCTGGTGTAGGTATAGCCCTGGCTACTCATAACTTTGTTGGCTTCGGGATAGTAGATGGTCACCACGTCACCCTCTGCGATTGTCTCCACCCGCTGGGCGGTGGCCGGCGCCTGAATGGTGTAGCGGATGGTCTGGATGGCGCTCTGGGTGCCATCCAGCACGGCCACCGCCTTTAAGGTCACCTGAGCCCCTGCCTCACCGGTGATCACCGGCTTAGTCTCGTCGGTATAGAGGGTGCTGGTGTCGCTGGGGTCACTGCCGTCGGTGGTGTAGTAGATGGCCGCTTCTTGGGTGGCGCATGTCAGAGTAATGGCGGTGCCAGAGGCCACCTCCCCACCCTGGGGCTGTGCCTGGGGTGCGGCCACTGTAATCCCTGCGTCCCCACTGTCCACCTGGAACACCAGCAGGTCAAACACGTATCCGCTGGAATTGGTGGTGGAATATGCACCAAAACGTGCCCCGGAGGTTTGCCATGCAATGGCCCGGGTGCTGCTTCCAGAGGCCACAAAACGGAAGGTGCCGTCCCCGTTATCGGTCACATTCCAGGTGTAGGCTTCCTGAGGCTTGGTAAAGTTGGTACCTGAGCTGCCATAGCCCAGATAGTTGGTGCCATTGGACAGGCTGATTCCGGTTCCCGAAGCCGCTGCCATCCACACCGGCACGTCGGTGCCGCTGAGGTTCGTCCCGTTCACCGTCACAGGTACCCCGTCAATTTTGCTGTCAATGGTGGAGCCTAGAGCTTGGGCGCCGGTGTCAGTGTTGGCCACCAGCACGAAGCTGCCGCCTGCCTGGAGTTGTGCCGCCGACGTGACCTGGGTGTAGGTGTTCTCCTGGGCATGGGACATGACAGGAAGCATACCCAAGCACAGAACCAGTACCATCAGCAGAGCCAATCCACGCTTGCCCCAGCTTTTGAATCTTTGATACATAAGTATCCGTTCCTTTCTCTCATGAGGTTTCATCTATCAAGAACTCTGGACGGGCGGGACATCAAATAGGCACTGATGCCTGCCACCAGAGGAACTGTCAACAGGATGCCCAGGGAGCCTGCCACACTCTGTAGCACCTCAATACACAGAAAATCCGTATTCACCAACTGAAGAAATGGGATATCATAGACCTGGATGAGCAATAACATATTGAAGGAGGAGCCAGCAAAAGCCAAAATCAGTGTATTGGCCATGGTTCCCATGGCGTCCCGGCCAATGTTCATGCCGGAGCGGAAGAGAGCCTGCGCCGAAAGATCATGATTTTGCTCCCGCAGCTCCCACACCGCTGAGGCAATGGACATGGCCACATCCATCACAGCCCCCAGGGCTGCCACCAGCACCCCACACACCAGCAGCCCCTGGATGGTCAGTCCATACTCGCTGCCGTAGAGCATCAGATTCTCTGCCTCAGTCATGTTAAATCCATTCAGCGGCGTGATCATCCCCGCCATCCAGGCAAACAGTCCGGCCACAGACACGCCACACACACATCCCAGACTGGCGCACAGACATTTCCGGGTCAGCCCGTCCAACAGCACCAGAGAGGCCACCGCCGTCACCGCCACCACGCCAATGGTCAGGGGGATGGCGGGCAAGCCACGAATCAGGCCGGGCAGGAGCAAACACCACAGGCACACCAGGGTAAATACCAGCCCCAGCAAGGCTCTCAGGCCCTTTTTGCCACCCAGAATCACCAATACGGCACAGAAAATGAGCAGTGCGCCCCCCATCACAAAGCCTCGGTCATAGTTGAACATAGCAGCATAATAGGAGCCGTCCTCCTGAGTGATGAGGCGCGCAATGACCCGATCCCCCTCCTGCACATCCACATTGAACAGTGCGCTGAGGTAATTGGTCAACGGCAGCACTTCCCCCTTGTGGCTCCCCGAGAGCAGTTGAATCTCCAACTCCTGGGTACCCACACGGCGGCCCTCCCCCTGCTCCCAGTCGGGGGCAGCATCGTCCTCCAGCACCGCCGTCACCTTGGCCGGTACAAACACCAGCTGGCTGGACGCTGTGGGCTGGCCGCTCACCGGGCGGTTGAGCCACACCCCCGCTGCCACCAGCAGCGCCAGCACCATCACCCCTAAAAAAATACGAGGCAGCAGATGAGCCCGATTGTGTGCCTGCTCATCTCTGCCGCACTGTGGAGTTTCTCTGGCCTGTATGGTCTGTTGTTTCCCTGACATATTGATATATTCTCTCCTTGTTGACGTGTCCCGTCCGAATTCCGTCCATCAGTATATCATCTGATTTTCCCCACGTTCCACCACGGTTTCAGGTGTTTTCGGTAAAGCAAAGGTAAACACACCATTCTTCTCTCCGAATGCCATACTCCTGATTTTACACAAAATACAAGCAGCCCAGTTGCACAGGCAACCAGGCTGCTCCGATGTTCAAAGCGTGAAATATTGTCACAGTTTACTTTCTTTTGGCAGGGTATCCTTCCTTGTCACCTGCACTATTTTTATGTTTTTTCTTCTGTCCATTCTGCTGCATCCTCCACCACACCGGTGATCAAAGCCTGGAGGGTGTGGGTGTTCTCATGGGTCACCACCGGCCCGCCGGTTTCCTGCTCCAGTTCCTTGCGGGCATTTCCGGCAATGCGGCCGCCCCGTTGGGCCACTTTGCGGTTTTCCTCCAGCCCCTGGGGTTTCTCTGCCCGGGAGATACTGGTGGTGGATGCCTCGGCCAACATATTGAGTACCAGCTCCAAATCACTCATGTTGTCCCGTAAGTTCTCTTTCTTCAGCCCCTTGAACTGCTTGTACTGTCTCGTAGTCATCCCAGACCAGGCACGGGAAATCTCGTCGGTGAGAATGGCATATTCCCGCCCCTTTTCCACGCCTCGCTTCTGCCACTCGTCGGTAAGCTCGTTGCGAATGCGGATGGACAACAGGCGCTGATGCACCCATTCCTCTGAGTACCCCTTTTTGAGGTAAGTCTCCAAAGCCCGGTCAATGGCCTGCTCCGGGTCGATGGTCTCCTCAATTCGCTCCCGGCCCACCTGGGCCAGCCACACCTTGAACGGCTCCGCCTTGGGGGATGGGATGGACTGGATGATGCGCAGAAGTTGCTCGGTGTTGGCCACATCGGTCATCCGTTTTTTCCCGTCCGCTGCGGTCATCTTCAAACCGTGACAATTTGTCACGGTTTGATTCCCCTCCTCTTTCAGGCGTTGCTTCAGCTTGCGCCAATAGGCTGTAGGGTCTTTGCTGTCTGTGAGTACTCCCACCACGTCCACCACGGAGAAGTACCACTCCTCCTGTTGGGCATCCCAAGCGGTGCGAATGCGCTGATCCTCAAAAAGTTGGATTTGATCGTTCTGCATCTTCTCGTCCATGTGTATGTACCTCCACGGTTGTGTTTTTCATTTTATCATAACGTCTGTGGCAAATCCAGGGTGTTTCCCTGGTATATATACCCTCTAGACCCCCTCCCGGATTCCCACGGTAGCGCCCACAGGTTTCGTCATGATGTACCATCGATGCCGGTCCGTTTTGCCAGATCCAGCATTCCGAAGCAGAACATTTCCCACCGTGTCCATGTTGTCTGTGACGGGTCGCCCTCCCGGATGCGCATGGTTCTGCGGATTTCCTTTGGTATGACTACACGACCCAGGTCGTCGATTCTTCTCACTATGCCCGTTGCTTTCATCCTTTGCCACTCCTCTGTATTTGAAAAGTCACAGGTGTCATGGGAAATTACCTGTTTTGTCAATTATTATGAGCATTTTCCAAATGGTTATACAGCCCAATTTCACGCCAAAGGAGCGGGGAACACACTGCCCAAATGGTGCGCTGATATGCAGAAAAAATTCTCCTTTCGCCCCCCGTTGACAACCCCTAAAATCGTGGTATGCTAAAATGATAGATTTTCCAAATGCGCATCCCTGCGCCTGCTCTGGCAGCAAAAAATTTTTTGAAAAAGCGCAGCCCATTCGTCAACTTTCTTCCCCCGCTGCGCGTCTACACTGTCGAGCATGCACACAGCATCCATTGGGATTTTTATATCATATTTTTCAACCTTGGAGGTACCTTCTATGAGCACTCAACCCCGACGCCACAGGAGACGGCGTCACCGCGCATCTCCCCTCACCATTCTCTTCTTTCTCGTTCTGGGCCTGGCCGCTCTGGCCATTGTGGTGACGGTGGTCACCCACCTCTTCGCCCCTTCCAATGACCAACCAGAACCCACCCCGACGCCCACGGCCACCGTCTCGCCGGAGCCCACGCCCTCTCTGGCTCCCTCGGCCAGCCCCACCCAGTCCCTGCCCTATGACTTCTCCCAGCCGGTGCTGGAGTCTAGCGCTGTGGAAAAGAACTATCTGGACGACGCCGTGTTCATCGGAGACTCCCGCACGGAAGGGCTAGTTCTGTATACGGGCCTGAGTAACGCCACAAGCTATGCCCAAAAGGGCCTCACGGTGGACACCGTCTTCACCGACCCCATTGTGGACCAAAACGGCCAGATGGTGACGGTGGTGGAGGCCATGAAACACACCCAGTTCTCCAAGGTGTATCTCATGTTTGGCATCAACGAGCTGGGCTGGGCCTACCCCAGTATTTTCATCGACAAGTTTACCCAGCTCATTGAGGAGATCCGGGCCGTCAACCCCGACGCCGTCATCTACGTCCAGGAGATTCTCCCCGTGTCTCAGAAGGTGTCCGAGACCCACAGCTATATCTCCAACGAGAAGATTCAGGAGTTCAACCAGCTGATTCTCAACATGACCCAGGAGCAGAAGGTTTATTACCTCCAGGTCTCCCGTGCCCTCATGGAGGACGACAACTTCTGTCTGCCTGAGGGCGCCTCCTCCGACGGCATCCACCTCACCCCCTCCTATTGCAAAAACTGGCTGGACTATCTGCTCTGCCACACCGTGAATCCCTGAGCTCATAAAAACAGCAGCCCCTCTCCCACGTCTGGGAAAAGGGCTGCTGTTTTCTTATGCTGGATATCACTTGTTCTGGATGTACGCATGGATGGCAGCGGCGGCCTGCTTGCCGGCTCCCATGGCCAGAATCACCGTGGCGGCGCCAGTGACGGCATCGCCGCCGGCATACACGCCCTCTCGGCTGGTGAGACCATCGTCCCCGTTGGTGACGATGCAGCCGTGGCGGTTGGTCTCCAGTCCAGGGGTGGTGGACCGGATGAGGGGGTTGGGGCTGGTGCCGATGGACATGATCATGGTGTCCACCTCCAGCTCAAAGCGGCTGTCCGGCTTCTCCACGGGACGGCGGCGGCCGGAGGCGTCGGGCTCGCCCAGCTCCATCTCGATGCACGCCATGCCACGGACACGGCCATCCTCGTCGCCCAGCACCTCCACGGGGTTGGTGAGGGTCTTGAAGATGATGCCCTCCTCCTGGGCGTGCTCCACCTCTTCCTTTCGGGCGGGGAGCTCCTCCATGCCGCGGCGGTAGACGATGTACACCTCTTCGGCACCCAGGCGCTTGGCGCAGCGGGCGGCATCCATGGCCACGTTGCCGCCGCCCACCACCGCCACCTTGTGGCTGTGCATGATGGGGGTCTTGCTGCCGGGCTGGTAGGCCTTCATGAGGTTGATGCGGGTGAGGTACTCGTTGGCAGAGTACACCCCCTTGAGGCTCTCGCCGGGGATACCCATAAACCGGGGCAGGCCGGCGCCGCTGGCGATGTACACCGCCTCGAAGCCGTACTCGCCCATGAGCTCGTCAATGGTGAGCACCTTGCCGATGACCATGTTGGTCTCGATGTCCACGCCCAGGGCCTTGAGGCCGTCAATCTCCTGCTGCACAATGGCCTTGGGCAGACGGAACTCGGGGATGCCGTACACCAGCACGCCACCCGCCAGGTGGAGAGCCTCATAGATGGTAACCGCATAGCCCAGCTTGGCCAGGTCACCCGCGGCGGTAAGGCCGGAGGGGCCAGCGCCGATGATGGCCACCTTGTGGCCGTTGGGCTGGGGCTTGACGGGGGTGTCAGTGACGTGCTCCCGGTGCCAGTCGGCTACAAACCGCTCCAGGCGGCCGATGCCCACGCTCTCGCCCTTGATGCCCCGGACGCACTTGCCCTCGCACTGGTTCTCCTGGGGGCAGACACGGCCGCACACGGCGGGCAGGGCGCTGGAGGCGGAGAGCACCTGATAGGCCCCCTCAAAGTCCTCCTCGGCCACCTTGCCGATGAAGGCGGGGATGTCGATGCCCACAGGGCACCCGGTCTGGCAGGGCTTATTCTTACAGTTCAGGCAGCGCTTGGCCTCGCTGACCGCCATCTCAGCGGTGTAGCCCAGAGCGACCTCGTCAAAGTTGTGGTTTCTCACCTGGGGCTCCTGGCTGGGCATGGGGCACTTGCAGGGGTCCATGTTGATCTGGTGTGCCATGCTCACTGCACCTCCTTGTTGAGCAGATTACAAGAGGCCTCCCGGGCGTGGGTCTCAAACTCCCGGTAGGTGGAGCCCCGGTGCATGGCCTCGTCAAAGTCCACCTGGTGGCCGTCAAAGTCGGGGCCGTCCACACAGGCGAACTTGGTCACGCCGCCCACGGTGAGGCGGCAGCCGCCGCACATACCGGTGCCGTCGATCATGATGGGGTTCATGGACACGGTGGTCTTGATGCCGTACTTCTCGGTGAGCTTGCAGACAAACTTCATCATGATGAGGGGCCCGATGGCGATGACCTCGTCGTACTGGTTGCCCGCCTGAATGAGGGCCTCCAGGGCGTTGGTCACCAGGCCCTTCTCGCCCCAGGTGCCGTCGTCGCTCATCTTTGCCATGTGGTCGGACACCGCCTCAAACTCCTGCTCCAAAATCACCAGGTCCTTGGAGCGGAAGCCCACGATGGAGTGCACCTCGGCCCCCAGCTCGTGGAGGCGCTTGGCGGTGGGATAGGCAATGGCGCAGCCCACGCCGCCGCCCACCACGGCCACCTTCTTCAGGCCCTCCAGCTCGCTGGCCCGACCCAGGGGGCCCACAAAGTCGTGGACGGACTGGCCCGCCTCCAGCTGGTTGAGCTCCATGGTGGTGCCGCCGACGATCTGAAAAATAATGGTGATGGTGCCAGCCTGGCGGTCAAAGTCGGCAATGGTCAGAGGAATCCGCTCGGAGTCCTCGAAGGGGCGTACAATGATAAACTGACCCGGCTGTGCCTTCTTGGCCACCAGAGGGGCCTCGATGACCATCTTGGTGACGGTGGGGTTCAGCGGGGTTTTTTCCGCAATTTGAAACATAACAATCTCCTTCCATGAGGGTATCGCGCAAAAGAAAATAGGGGGAGAGCCATTCCCCTCCCCCTATTTTACACGCTAAAGGATTAAAAGTCAACGTCCAGGTCGTAATAGCAGGCCCGGAGCAACTTCTCCATGTCCGCCTGGTCGGGCTGGCGGGGGTTGGAGCCGGTGCAGGCATCGCCCAGAGCGTTCTTGGCAATCTCCGGCAGCTTGGCCAGGAACTCCTCCTCGCCCACGAAGCCCTGCTCGGCAATGGTGCCGCCCTCGCCGTAGTGGGCAATGCACTGGGGAATGTTCAGCTCATCGTTCATGTGGCGCAGCTCGGCCACCAGAGCGGCCACCAGGGACTGGGTGTCGCTGCCCTCCAGGCCCATGAAGCGGGCGATGTAGGCGTAGCGCTGGGCGGCCTCGGGGTTCTTGGCGTTGTACTGGATGACCTTGGGCAGGTACATGGCGTTGGCTGCGCCGTGGATGATGTGACCGCCCTCAAACACAGCGCCGGTCTTGTGGGCCATGGAGTGGACGATACCCAGCAGGGCGTTGGAGAAGGCCATGCCGGCCAGGCACTGGGCATTGTGCATCCGGTCCCGGGCGTCCATATCCCCCTCATAGGACTTCTTCAAGTCGTTGTGCACCATCTGGATGGCGTGGAGGGCCAGGGGGTCAGTGTAGTCGCAGTGGACGGTGGACACATAGGCCTCAATGGCGTGGGTCATTGCGTCCATACCGGTGTGAGCGGTGAGCTTGGGGGGCATCTTCTCGGCCAGCTCGGGGTCCACAATGGCCACATCGGGGGTGATGTTGAAGTCGGCCAGGGGGTACTTGATGCCCTTGTCGTAGTCGGTGATGACGGAGAAGGCAGTCACCTCAGTGGCGGTGCCGGAGGTGGAGGGGATGGCACAGAAATGGGCCTTCTGCCGCAGCGTGGGGAAGTTGAAGGGGACGATGAGGTCGTCGAAGGTGACGTCGGGGTACTCATAGAAGGCCCACATGGCCTTGGCTGCATCGATGGGGCTGCCGCCGCCGATGGCCACAATCCAGTCGGGCTGGAACTGGCGCATTTCCTCAGCGCCTCGCATCACGGTGGTGACGCTGGGATCGGGCTCCACGCCCTCAAAAATATGTACCTCCATGCCCGCTTCCTTCAGGGCATTCTCTACCCGAGCCAGGAAGCCAAATCGCTTCATGCTGCCACCGCCGGTGACCACAAATGCACGGGTGCCCTTCAGGTTCTTTAGCTCCTCCAGAGAGCCTTTTCCATGGTACAGATCACGGGGAAGAGTAAAACGCATACTGATTACCTCCATATGTGTGGTGTGGTCTGTCCTCCTTGTGGGACAGACAGCCTATGGTGTACGAGCCTTACAGGGAGTCAGCACGGTCAACGCCCTTTGTGGGATTATACCACCTTTTCGCCCCGTTGAGTAGTGCCTTTTTTGCACTGTGACCGATGTTTTTTCCGCAAGGAAAAACCCCCTGCCCATGGGGCGAGGGGGTTAATATAGAGGATAGTTCAGTCGGCAGGGACCTCGATCTTCCGCTTGCCGTCCAGCATCTCCTGATAGCGGTCGCAGATGCCCTGGACGTCGTCTCCGAACTCCACCTGGTGGCCCTTGTGCAGCCACAAAATCTTGGTGCACATCTCCCGGACCTGCTCCAGGGAGTGGGAAACCAGAATGGAGGTGGCGCCGCCGTAGATGATCTCCTTCATCTTGGCCTCGCTCTTGCGGCGGAAGGCGCCGTCACCCACGGACAATACCTCGTCCAGGATGAGGATATCCGGCTGGACCAGGCAGGCAATGGAGAAGGCCAGACGGGACTTCATGCCCGAGGACAGCTGTTTAAAGGGGCGGTCCTCAAACTCCTTCAGGTCGGCAAACTCGATGATCTGGTCGTACATCTCGTTCATGAACTTGCGGGTATAGCCCAGCATGGCCCCACGGAGGTAGGTGTTTTCCCGCACCGTCAGGTCCCCGTCAAAGCCGCTGGCCAGCTCCAGCAGGGCGGCAATGGTGCCCTCTCGGTGTACATACCCCTCGGTGGGCTCCATGATGCCGGAGATGGCTTTGAGCAGGGTGGATTTTCCCGCACCGTTGGTGCCGATGATGCCCAGCATGTCCCCCTGTTCCAGGGTGAAGGTGACGTGCTTGTCCGCCCAGAACTTCTTCACCTCGTACTTGCCCCGCAGGCGGCGGGTGACATACTCCTTGATGCCGATGTCTTTAAAATCTCCCGTCATATACCGGATGGAGACGTTATTCACTTCCAAAATACTCATGATTGTACCCCTTCATCCTTTTTAGTGCCATCGCTGCTCTCTTGCAGGATGTAGATGGGACGATGCTTGGTTTCCAGATAGGTCTTGGCCAGATACTGACCGATGACGCCGATGGACAGCAGCTGGATGCCCCCCAAGAAGAGCATCACGCACATCATGCTGGGCCAGCCCTCCACCGGATCTCCAAAGAGGATGGTGCGCACCAGGATAAAGCACAGGGCCAGAGCGGCGCACAGGCAGGTGATGATGCCAAACACCGAGGCCATGGCCAGCGGGGCGGTGGAAAAGGCCACAATGCCCTCGATGGAGTAGAGAAACAGCTTCCAGAAGGACCACTTGGTCTCCCCTGCCACCCGCTGCACATTCTCATAGGGCAGCCACTTGGTGCGGAAGCCCACCCAGCCGAAAATGCCCTTGGAGAAGCGGTTGTACTCCTTCATGGACAGGATGGCGTCCACCATGGCCCGCTTCATCAGTCGGTAGTCCCGGGCGCCGTCCACAATGTCCGCATCGGAAATGCGGTTGATGAGCTTGTAGAAGGTGCGGGCAAAAAAGCTGCGGATGGGAGGCTCCCCTGCCCGGTCCACCCGGCGGGTGGCCACCGAGTCATAGGGCTCGTCCCGGAGAATCTCATACATCTGGGGCAGCAGCGCCGGAGGGTCCTGCATATCTGCGTCCATGATGGCCACGTAATCGCCCTTGGCGTGTTCCAGGCCCGCATAAATGGCCGCCTCCTTGCCGAAGTTTCGGGAGAAGGAGAGGTAGCGGACATTTGGGTACTGCCCGGCGTAGGTGCGCATGAGGGACAGGGTGCCGTCCTTGGAGCCGTCGTTGACCAGCAGCACCTCCAGGTCCACCTGGTACTGCGTCTCCAAGGTCTTGGCCACCTGTTGAATTTCCGGAATAAAGTAAGGCAGGGCCTGCTCCTCGTTGTAGCAGGGCACCACCACGGTAATCATCATGATGCAGCCTCCTCCAGGGTGCAGAAGTAGACGTTGCACCCGATTCTGGTCAAGAGCTCAAACTGGTCCAGGTCCAGCTGGGCCTCCACCTGTTCCTGGATTTCCTCCTGGGACATCTTACCGAAGTCCCGGATGAACAGCAGGAACCCGCCGTCCAGGTCCTTGGACTCCACGGCATCGCTGAGAGCGGCAAAATCCTTCCCCCCGCAGCGGTAAATCTGGGAATGCTCCGGGAACTCCATGGCCTGAGCGTCGGCAAATTCCGGGGTCCCCTGGACGCTGAGGATGATGACGGGATACTCCTCGTACCCTGCCAGCTCCTGGGCTCTCTGGTTGGTCTCCAGGAAGAGGTAGTTTACCGTCTGGGTTCGATAGGACATCGCGGTAATCCCCAGGGCCACCACAGCCAGGGCGATGGTGCTCCGCTGGGGGTTGCGCACCAGCAGCATCAGGGTGCGATAGCCCAGGTAGACCATGCACAGGACGATGAGGGGGTAGATGCAGAAGAAGTAGCGGTCGGTCTTATAGGGTGCTACCTTTCCTACCAGTCCCCAGTAGCCCACGGCCACCACGCCCAACAGGGTCACGGCCACATCCACATGGGAGATGTGCAGGCGCAGCTTGCGGTCCAGGTGCACGTCCATCTCCACAGCCATGCCCACCTCTTCCCCCTTGGGGAACAGACGGGGGTGCAGCACGTGCTTGACCAGGAAGTACACCACCACCACAGCCACCACCAGCAGAATGCACTCCTTGAGCCAGCCGTTGAAGAGCTGGCGGCTGATGGTGCTGGCCACCTTTTTCAGGCCATCCAAGGTGCCCTCCTTGGTGGCCATGCTGCCGAAGGCCTCTTTGCCCCGGTAGCCGCCAAAGATGTGGAACAGCATCTTGGGGAAGAGGACCACAGCGGCGCACAGGGCCCCGCCCTCCAGCACCGTGTACACCCCCAGCAGCTTCCACCGCCGGGTGGCACACAGGTAGAGAAAGAAAATCCCGCACAGGAAGAAGCAGAACACCAGGAAGTAATACTGGGTCAGGATGCCCAGCAGGGTGACCACAAAGAGCAGTGCAGCGGTCCGTTTCCGCAATTTACCCCGCCGCACATCTTCCAGGGCTTTCAGATGCACCAGCACCAGAGCCGTGGCAATACAGGTCAGCAGAGCGTACATGCGGATGAACACCGCCGTGGTCATGGCTCCCACGCTCCAAGCCCACATGGCTGCCACCAGCAGGGCCAGCACCCGATTGGGGAAGAGCCGGGCCGCCACCAGGTAGAGCAGCACGGTGGTGAGCAGGCAGAAGAACATGTTGGGCAAAATGCCAATCCACTTGCTCACATCCCCGTGGAACAGGGCGGAGACGGTGTGGATGACAAAGTAGTAGATGGGCGGGTGCACGTCGTTTTCCTGATTGTGGTAGGGGATGGAGTAGTCCAAATCCCCCAGTCCGTCCACGGACATGGACTCCTGGAAGAAGGAGCCGTCCACCCAGGTGTCCAAAAAGCCCTCGGTCTCCGAGAAGAAGGTCCCGGGATAGTTGGACAGCTCATAGGTATAGACCTCGTCCACGTGGTACCCGGCCTTTTTCTGGCCGAAGTACCCCATCATGACGGTCTGTACCGCCAACACCAGCACCAACGCCAGCAGAATCAGATATCGTTTTTGATTTTGGGTTTTCATGCGTTATCTCCTTACCCTTTTGCTCCCCTTTATCACACGTAATACAGGAACTGGGTGTTGTATTTCTTGTAGATCAGGGCTCCCACAGCCAGGGCCAGCACCACATACAGCAGCATCAGGCCATGGTGCCACGGGGTGGGGATGGTGCCGTAGATGACGATCTTACGGAAGTAGGAGATGAAGGTGTACACCGGGTTGAGGTAGAACATCTTCTGCATCAGGGGGGAGTAGATGTCCACGGTATAGAAGATGGCAGACATATACATCAAAAGCTGGGTGAAGATGGTCCACAGGTACTGCACATCCCGGAAAAAGACAAACAGGGCGGACAGCACCATACCCACGCCGATGTTGAACAACACCAGGCACAGCACAGGGTAAAGGAGCAGAATGAACTTCCAGGTAAAGGTGATCTGGTCCAACAGACAGAACACAAAGAACACCGCCAAGGTCAGGGCAAAGTTGATGAGGGTCTGCACGTTTTTGGAGAGCAGAAACAGGTACTTGGGCACGTTGACCTTGGTAAAGATGTTGGCGTTGCCCATCAGCGAGGTCATACCCTGGCTGGTGGACTCGTTAAAGCAGGAGAAGATCAGGTTACCGCAGAACAGATAGGTGGTGTAGTGCTCCATCCCCCGTCCAAAGAACTGGGTAAACACCAGGCGCATCACCAGCAGGGTCATCAGGGGCGAGAGCACGCTCCAGGCCATGCCCAACACAGTGCGCTTGTACTTCTTCTTAAAATCTCGCTTCACCAGCTCCTCAAAGAGGAACTGGTGGCGTTTCAACTTCTCTATCATAGCAACTCCCCTAATTAATCTCGGAAGTAGAGGTCCCGGGTATACACCTTATCCATCACGGGCTCCAAGTCCTTGGTGTAGCGGTTGGCCACGATGACGTCGCTCTGGTCCACAAACTCCTGCCAGTCACGGATGACCCGGCTGCCGAAGAAGGTGTCCTCCTTCAGGGTGGGCTCGTAGATGATCACCTCGGCCCCCTTGGCCTTCATGCGCTTCATGACGCCCTGAATGCTGGACTGGCGGAAGTTGTCCGAGTTGGCCTTCATGGTCAGGCGGTACACGCCCACCACGCAGGGCTTGCCGGGGGTGCCGTCTCTCCCCTCGCCGTGGGGGCCGTAATAGCCCGCCTTCTCCAGAATCCGCTCGGCAATGAAGTCCTTGCGGGTGTGGTTGGCGTCCACAATGGCGGAGATGATGTTGTTGGGCACCTGGTCATAGTTGGCCCGCAGCTGCTTGGTGTCCTTGGGCAGGCAGTAGCCGCCGTAGCCGAAGGAGGGGTTGT
>ERZ1643249.328-NODE-328-length-57788-cov-7.651274_pt1 | contig 57788 bp, 60 predicted proteins | sample MGYA00579263_ERZ1643249 | MGnify/ENA primary metagenome ERZ1643249 (study PRJEB29033, sample SAMEA4952264) | chicken gut metagenome | biome: Broiler Chicken; feature: Gastrointestinal Tract; material: Caecum | place: Ireland | collected 2018 | study: Broiler...
GTAATTAAAAAGATAGAATTGACTTTTTCCTTGTCTTTTCTATCTGAACTGTAACGCTTCCGGTTTTACAGAAATTTAAAAACTGTTTTTTGCTTTTTGACACAAAAATGTAAATATTTCTTTTCGTTCATTGACGAAGTAGAAGAAGAAGCATTAAAATGATAAAAAGAGGTGTTTTCTTGTGTATCAAAAATATTACCGTAGACATATGATAAAAAGTGGTATTATTATAACTTTGCTTTTGGTTTTTGCTATTTTTTCCACTTATTTTATTTATCAAAATTTTGCTGAAAAGAGAAATCAAGGTTATGATTCGGGAGAGATGAAAGTGGTGTTTCATGAGAAACAAGGGAATAAGATTTCTATGACGCAGTTTGTTCCGGTTACGGATGCGGTAGGGTTGAGCAGTACAGCTTATACTTTTACTGTTTATAATCATACTCAAAATTCTGTGAACTATAAAATTGTTTTGGAGAAGGATGAAGAGGCCATCGCGGCTTGTGGGTGTGCGGATCGGCAAATTCCTTATGAGTTATTAAAATTAAGTTTACGAAAGGATCATTTGGCGCCTTCGGCTTTGGTGTTGAGTGAATATGCTGATGGAGTATTACAAACTGATACCTTAGAATCAGGAGGACAAGAGGATTATTCAATTCGTATTTGGGCGATGAATTCTAATTTTATTGTGGATCGAACCAGTCATTTTCATGCGAAAATAAAGGTTGTTGAAGAATAGGAGGATTTATGCGGAAATTGAACGAAAAGGGGTTTGCTATTACTACAATTTTATACTCTATGATTATGCTTGTTTCTTTGATTTTGTTTTTATTAATTGGATTGCAGGGGTTTCAATATCGTTCTACTTCGGAATTTGCTTCCAATATTGCGAAGGAATTAAATGAAATGGTAGATTCATCTTATACTCCTATTTCTCTTTCTAGCACTTTTTCTTATACTGGGAATATTCAAACTTATACCGTTCCCCAAGATGGTTTATATCAACTAAAGGTATGGGGGGCAGAAGGCGGAAGCAGTTCCAGTTGTAGTGGGGGAAAGGGTGGTTATGCTTTTGTTACCATTCCGTTAACGCAAAACACTATTCTTTATATTGGAGTAGGAGGAGCTGGTACTTCAACAAATACACATCAAGATCAATTGGGCGGTTATAACGGAGGTGGATCAGCAATTGCGGATGCCAATGGAAATACGTTGCAAGCTTCTGGAGGGGGAGCAACGCACATTGCTTTAGAAAATGGCGAGCTTTCTTCTCTTTCTTCTTCCATGAGTTCTCTTTTAGTAGTAGCTGGTGGTGGGGGAGGAGCTGGTAGTATGAATTCTACCGCTTGTACTGCTGGGGGAGCTGGTGGTGGTGAAACAGGAGAGAATGGGCAAGCTTATTCTGATGGAACCATAACTGGAACGGGACTTGGTGGTGGCAATAATGCTGGTGGGGGTTTTGACTCAAGTTCTACTCTTAATGCCTCTTATACTGCAACTGGCTCTTTTGGTTTAGGAGCAACAAGTGCGGTTGCTGGTGGCGGCGGTGGTTACTACGGTGGAGGAGTTGCTGCTTCTTCCGCTGGGGGAGGCTCATCTTATGCTCCTTCGGGTGATACTATTGCGGGAAATGCCTCAATGCCAAATTATGATAGTACAGCTACTATGATAGGCAATAGTGGCAATGGCTATGCTTCGATCACTTATATTGGAGAAAATACAGGTGTGAAAGATAGTCTTGGTAATTTAGTACGTTATCAAGATGGAAGTATTATGCAAGTTGGAGATCGGTTTAAAATTCATTATGCTGCCAATCCGAGTTATGTCATTGATGTTTATAGTGCGGCTTCTAGTAATGGAACGAAAATTCAATTGTATGTCGATTCTTCGTTAAATCAATCTTCTTATGGTGTTTTAGAGGCTCCAACCGAAAATTATTATGCAATTTACTTTTATCTTTATCCTAATATGGTTTTAGATATTACGAATGGATCAAGCGAGTTGAGCATTCCTCTTCAACTTTATACTGCAAACTTTAGTGGTGCTCAACAATGGACCTTTGTGAAAGATGGCGATTATTATCAAATCCAATCTTTGCTTGGGACTTGTATGGATTTAAAACAAGCGATTATTACCAATGGGCAAGTTATTCAAACTTATACCTGTACGGCAGGAAATGCGGCTCAACGTTGGTATTTTGAAAAAGTATAAAAATAAAAAACAGAGTCAATTACAGAAAAGTTGGCTCTTTTTTGCGTCTTTTGTAAAATAAAAAGAGAGAAAAAAATTAGCAAAAAGAGTTGACAAGTGCTAAAAAAACGCATACAATAATATTAGCACTTGGTAAGAAATAGTGCTAGGAGGGATTTCAATGCTTTCGAAACGACAAAGTCAGATTTTAAAATTAATTGTAGAAAACTACATAAAGCAAGCAAAACCCGTTAGTAGTAATCAACTATGTAAAAGACTTCATTGTTCGAGTGCTACCGTGCGAAATGAAATGGCTTCTTTGGAAGAAGCAGGGCTCCTTGAAAAAACACATACTTCTAGTGGTAGAATTCCTTCAGAAGAGGGGTATCGTTATTATGTCGATCATTTAATGAAACCCAAAGAGATGAATGGAGAAGATATGTTAAAACTACAGATTATTTTCCACAATCAATCGTTAGAATTATCCGATTGTATTGAAAAGAGTCTGCAAGTAGTAAGTGATATGACTTCTTATACTGCGGTTGTTTTAGGAAAAACTTCCCATGAAAATTTACTAAAAGAAGTTAATGTTGTACCATTAGGGGATCAACAAATGATTATTATTGTCGTAACGGATAAAGGAAAAGTTGAGCATAAAACGGTAACACTAGAAAATGTAAGTTTGGAAGAAGTGAAGAAAACGGTTGATATTATCAATAAGCTAATTATTGGAACACCTATGGATGAAGTCAATACCAAACTGGAATTTGAGGTAAAACCAATTATTGGTAAATATGTTAAACAACACGAAAAGCTTTATGATACGATTTATCATGTTTTCCATGATTTTGCAGAGCAAGAAGTGAATGTTGTGGGAAGAGCTAAATTCTTAGATCAACCAGAATTTCATAATGTTGATAAAATTAAAGATTTATTCCATAAACTAGATGATAAAGATTTGATTCAAGAGATTAAACAAGATGACTCCAATAACATTGAAATCTATATTGGTAGAGAAAATAGTTTAGATGATGATGTTACCGTCATTAAAACGAATTATAAAACGAAAGCAGAGGAAGGAACCTTGGCCATTATTGGTCCAAAGCGAATGGAATATGATCGTGTGGTTAGTTTGCTAGAATATATTAAAGAAAATATAGAAAGGTAGGATTCGAATGGAAGAGAAAGAAAAAGTAGATCAATTAGAAGAAATACAAGAAAATCCTTCTGAAACAGAAGAAGCTTATGAAAATAAAGAACACAAAAAAGAAAAAAAAGAGAAGCATAAAAAAGAGCATGAAAGCTTAAGAAAAGAATTAGAAGAATTAAAGAAAGAAAATGAAACCTTGAAGCAAACGAATGGTGAGCTTTTAAATAAGATGCAATATACGCAAGCGGAGATGATTAATTATCGAAAACGAAGTGAAAAAGAAACAGAAAATCGTTTGAAGTTTGCGAATCAAGATTTGATTATGGAAATCATTCCTATCCTAGATAATTTTGAACGGGCGATCAAGTTAGATGATAATAATTTAACAGATGAACTATCAAAATTTTTGGCAGGATTTAAAATGATGTATGCTAATCTTGATGAGGTATTGAAAAAATATGGAGTAGAAGAGATCCCTTGTGTGGGGAAACCTTTTAATCCGAATGAAATGCAAGCTTTAATGGTGGATCATGATGCCAATTTCCAAGATGACGAGGTAATCGAAGTCTTGTTAAAAGGATATAAATTAAAAGATCGGGTTATAAGACCTGCATCCGTAAAAGTAAATAAATTAGAAGAAAATAAAGGAGAGGATAAAGATGAGTAAAATTATAGGTATTGATTTAGGTACCACAAATAGTTGTGTGGCTGTATTGGAGGCTGGGGAACCAAAAGTAATCCCTAATCCAGAAGGAAATAGAACGACTCCTTCCGTTGTGGCTTTCAAAAATGGAGAAAGAATTGTGGGTGATGCTGCAAAGCGTCAAGCCATTACGAACCCAAATACCATTTCTAGTATTAAACGGTTAATGGGTACGGATAAGAAAGTAGAGGCAGAAGGAAAGAAATATACTCCAGAAGAGATTTCAGCAATGATCTTAGGCTATTTAAAAGATTATGCCGAAAGTTATTTAGGAGAGAAAGTGGATCGGGCGGTTATTACGGTTCCAGCTTACTTCAACGATGCCCAAAGACAAGCGACGAAGAATGCTGGTAAGATTGCTGGTTTAACCGTAGAGCGTATTATCAATGAACCAACCGCCGCTGCTCTTGCTTATGGACTTGATAAACAAGAGAAGAGTCAAACAATTTTAGTATATGACTTAGGTGGAGGTACTTTCGATGTATCGATCCTAGAATTAGGTGATGGTGTCTTCGAAGTAAAATCAACTGCTGGTAATAACCACTTAGGTGGTGATGATTTCGATCAGAAGATTATGGATTATTTGATTGAAACCTTTAAGAAAGAAAACGGCGTTGACTTATCAAAGGATAAGATGGCAATGCAACGTTTGAAAGAGCTTTCTGAAAAAGCCAAGAAAGATTTGTCAAGTATGACGACAACTCAAATTTCAGCACCATTTATTTCCCAAAGTGCCGATGGACCACTTCATTTGGAAGTAACGTTAACAAGAGCTAAATTTGAAGATTTAATTCATGATCTTGTTATGAGTACGCTAGAACCAGCTCGTAAGGCTTTAAAAGATGCGGATATTACGGCGAAAGACTTGGATAAAGTTATCTTTGTTGGTGGCTCAACTCGTGTTCCATTAGTATATGAAACCGTTAAAAAAGAGCTTGGTATGGAGCCATCTCGGGAAGTTAACCCAGATGAAGTTGTAGCTATGGGTGCTGCGATCCAAGGTGGTGTGTTAACAGGTGATGTTAATGATATCGTTTTACTAGATGTTACACCATTGTCTCTTGGTATTGAAACCTTAGGTGGGGTTATGACGGTATTAATTCCAAGAAACACGACAATCCCAACTTCCAAATCAGAAGTATTCTCAACGGCTGCTGACAATCAACCGGCAGTAGATGTTCATGTATTACAAGGAGAACGTCCTATGGCTACTGACAACAAGACCCTAGGAAGATTCCAATTAACGGATATTCCACCAGCACCTCGTGGGGTACCACAAATTCAAGTAACTTTTGATATTGATGCCAATGGTATTGTTAATGTAACAGCGAAAGATCTTGGTACCAACAAAGAACAAAAGATTACCATTACATCGAATACCAACTTAACGGATGAAGAAATTGATCGAATGATGAAAGAAGCCGAAGCGAACAAAGAAGCTGATAAGAAGAGAAAAGAAGAAGCAGACTTGAAAAACGATGCCGAACAATTAATCTTCCAAACGGAAAAAGCGATCAAAGACTTAGGTGATAAAGTAGATCAAAAAGAAAAAGAAGAAGCCGAAGATCTTGTGAAAGACTTAAAAGAAGCCTTAGAGAAGAATGATATGGATAAAGTAAAAGATAAGAAAGAGAAACTTCAAGAAAAAGCAATGGCTTTGGCTACAAAAGTCTATGAACAAGCTGCTAAAGAAAATCAATCTAACAACAATTCAGAACCTAAAAATGATAACAACAAAGATGATGTTCAAGATGCCAACTATGAAGAAAAATAAAGAAGAGTAAAGTAGTCCAATTTCTGGGCTACTTCCTTTTCAAATAAAGAAAGGAAAAAATATGGGACAAGTTTTAGAACGTAGTGAGATCGAGGATGAAGATAAATGGAAGGTAGATACCATTTATAATAATTTAGAAGATTGGCTAAAAGACTATGAATTAGGTCAAAAGAAGATCCAAGAAGTAGAGAGTATGAAGGATAGTTTTCTTCTCAATTCGCAAAATTTTAAGAAAGCCCTTTTGCTCGATGAAGAAACAGAAAGATTAATAGAAAAGTTATATTGTTATGCCAGTTTAAAGAGTAATGAGGATCTTGCGAATGCAACGTATCAAGAATTAATTGGAAAAGCAAGTAATTTATATCAAGAATATCAAGAGAAAACGAATTATTTTGTGCCTCGTATCTTAAAAGAAGATAAGAGCAAGATTTTAAGCTTTTTGGATCAAGAAAAAGATTTTGAGTCACGAAGACACAACATTTTAGATATTTTACGTTATCAAGGACATTCTCTAAGTGAAGAAGAGGAAAAATTATTGGCCGCTTTTTCTAATGTTTTAGGAGCGGGAAGTGAGGCGGCAGATTATTTAATGGATGCCGATATGCGTTTTGGTCCTATTGTGGATGAAGAAGGTCAAGAAGTAGAATTAACCCAGAGTAATTATAGTGTTTATTTAAGAAGTAAAAATAGAGAAGTGAGAAAACAAACTTTTTTACAAATGCAGAAAACATTTGGTAGCTTTAAAAACACCTTAACAACAACGCTTACGAGTGTTATTAACTATGCTAGTACGAGTGCTCGTTTAAATCACTTTGATAGTTCTCTTGCTAGGGCTCTTTATGCTAACAATATTCCAACTTCTTTATATCATAATTTAATTGAAGTTGTTCATAACCATTTGCCAAGTTTATATCATTATTTTGAAGTAAAAAAACAACTATTGGGCGTGGATGAGTTTCATTTGTATGATGGTTATGTCAGTACGGTGAAAGAGATCGATAAGAAGTATCCTTTTGAGGAAGGAAAGAGACTTGTTTTAGAAGCTTTATCGGTATTAGGTGAGGAATATATTTCCATTCTAAAAACCGCTTTTACGGATGGCTGGATCGATAAATATCCTAACCGAGGGAAAACGAGTGGTGCTTATTCCTCAGGTATGTATGATACCTTACCGTTTGTTCTTTTAAACTATACCGATGAATATGATGATGTATCAACCCTTGCTCATGAATTAGGACATTCGATGCATAGTTATTTGTCAAATCATAATAACGATTATATCAATGCAAATTATCCTATCTTTTTAGCGGAGATTGCCTCTACGGTCAATGAGTTGTTGTTCTCTTATTATATGGAAGAGCATACGAGTGATCAGAATGAGAAAAAAGCAATTTTAAATGAACGACTTGATATGTTTAAAGGAACTATTTTCCGGCAGACAATGTTTGCCGAATTCGAGCTTTCTTTGCATGAGAAAGTGGATCATCAGGTAATATTAACAGCAGATGCTCTAAGTGAAGAATATTATAATTTGAATAAACTTTATTTTGGAGAAGGTGTTGTAGTGGATGATGCCATTCGTTATGAATGGTTACGGATTCCTCATTTCTATCGACCTTTCTATGTTTATCAATATGCAACAGGTTTATCCATCGCCGGTTATATTGCAAGTAACATTTTAAAAAAGACTCCAGGCTTTAAAGAAAAATATCTTGAACTATTAAAATCAGGTGGTAAAGATTATCCAGGTGAATTATTAAAAATGATTGGAATTGATCTCGAAAAGAAAGACTTTTTAGAAGATGCTCTTGTGATGTTTGAAGAAACACTACGTTCGTTTGAAATTTTAAATAAAGAGAAATAAAAAAGGAAGTGAAACTATGGCAACAAAGCGTGATTATTATGAAGTCTTGGGCGTATCGAAAACAGCGACTCAAGATGAAATTAAAAGTGCCTTTCGTAAACTTGCCAAAAAATATCATCCAGATATTAGTAAAGAAGCCAATGCAGAAGAAAAATTTAAGGAAGTACAAGAAGCTTATTCCGTTCTTTCCGATGAAAAGAAAAGAAAGCAGTATGATCAATTTGGCCATGCCGCCTTTGAAGGAGGAGGGGCTGCTGGTAACCCTTATGGTGGCGGTTTCAGTGGCGCTGGATTTGGTTTTGATCCCGGTGACTTAAATGATATTTTTGATGATCTTTTTGGCGGTGGCTTTGGCTTTGGGGGAAGCAGAAGCTCTCGAAGAACTAAGGCTCGTCGGGGAGAAGATGTTTTAATTCGTCAAACTCTTACTTTTGAAGAAGCAGTCTTTGGTTGTGAAAAAGATTTTGATCTCGATGTGGTCGAAGAATGTGATGCTTGTCATGGCAAAGGTGGTTTTGGAGAACATGATTGTTCACGTTGTCATGGTAGCGGAACCATTACGCAAGAACAACATACCATTTTAGGATCTTTTGTAACCAAAACAACTTGTCCAACTTGTGGTGGAACAGGCAAAACTTATGAAGAAGTTTGTAGTCGTTGTAAAGGAAAAGGTAGAGTCAAGAATCATAAGACAATTACGGTAAGCGTTCCAAGTGGTATCGATTCCGGAGAACGTCTTCGTCTTCCTGGCAAAGGACAAGCAGGGACTTCTGGTGGTCCGAACGGAGATCTTTATATTGAGTTTCAAGTGAAAGACCATGAGTTTTTTGAACGGGATGGCGATGATATTTATCTTGAAGTACCAATCACTATGGTAGAAGCTGTTTTAGGGTGTAAGAAAGAAGTTCCAACCATTTATGGCAATATTACAATCAGTATTCCAAGTGGTTGTGATAGCGGCACCAAACAGCGAATTAGAGGGAAAGGAATCAAGAACGATTCCACAAGAAGAACCGGTGATATGTATGTCATTTATCAAGTTCAAACCCCAAAAAGACTAACAAGAGATCAGAAAAAACTATTTGAAAGTTTAGCGCAAACCGATTTTAAAGATGCAGATATTGATCACTTTGAACGCTTTACCAAAAGAAACGATAAATAAGATATGAAGAAATTTATATCTTTTTTTCTTTTCAGACATGTCAAATGCTTGACACATTTTTTATAACTCCAAAAAAATAATAAATCAATTGATTTTTTAGGAGTTATAATCTATATTAGAGATAGAGGTGATAATATGGAAAGAAATGCAATGAAAGATTTAGTAGCATGGAAAAAGAAGGCAAACAGAAAACCTTTACTTTTATATGGCGCAAGACAGGTCGGCAAGACTTACTTGGTTAAGCAATTTGGAGAAAAATATTTTGATGATATTATTTATGTTAATTTTGAAACAAATAATATTATTGGAAATGTGATTGACGAGAATATCGAACCAGAATATATTATTAAAAATCTTGAAATTATCTTTAATAAAAAAATAGATAAAAACAATACACTTATTTTCTTTGATGAAATTCAAAAAAATACAAGAGCTTTAACCTCTCTTAAATATTTTTATGAAAAAGCAAAAGAATATTATGTGATTGGAGCAGGATCTTTGTTAGGTGTTCATATCAATAAAAAAGATTTTTCTTTTCCGGTTGGGAAAGTGGATTTTTTAACTATTTATCCTATGTCTTTTGATGAATTTTTGATCAATACAGATAACACCTTCTTATGCAATTCGATTCAAGAAAGTTTTCAAAAAAATGCTGCTTTGCCAAACTCTTTGCACGAAAAAACATTAGACTTGTATTATGATTACTTAATTCTAGGAGGGATGCCCGAAGTTGTGCAAGAATATATTAATAGTCATTCTATGATTTCAGCGATTGATTACCAGAAAAATATTATTGAATCTTATAAAAATGATATCACCAAATATTGCGAAGATGGAAATGAAGCCAATAAAATATTAGCAACTTTTGAGTCTATTCCAGTGCAGTTAGCAAAAAATAATAAAAAATTTCAATATAAATTAATTCGAAATGGTGGTTCTAGCTCTATTTTTGGAGATTCAATTAATTGGTTAGTGAATGCTGGAATTGTCAATAAATGTATTAAAACTAAAATAGGAGTTCCTCTTAAAATGTATGAAGAATTAGATTCTTTTAAATTATACATGAATGATGTGGGATTATTAACGAATTTAAGTGAGTTCCCACTTTATTTAATAAAAAATAGAGAAGCAGTAAATGAAAGTATGATTGGAATGTTGACGGAAAATTATGTCGCTACATCTTTAAAAATCAATGGCTTTAATCTTAATTATTGGAAAAATGAATATGATAGTAAGATAGATTTTATTTTACGATCAGAAAAAGGAAACATTATTCCACTAGAAGTAAAAGCAAGCACTCATGTGAAAGCTAGAAGTTTAAACAATTATATAACCGAATATAAGCCAATTTATGCGATCCGTGTTTCTACAAGAAACTTTGGCTTTAAAAATAACATTAAATCAGTACCTTTGTATGCGGTATTTTGTCTTACCAAAGATAATTTAGATGATATGGAATAAAATAAATTATCTTTATGCGGGTGCTTGTTCAAAAATAAAATACTCTTCTTAATAGATAGATAAATGAATGAAATTGAGCTATAATAATTGTTATATAAACCAATATATTTAAAAAAGAGGTGTTTAAAACGGGAAAATACGAAGAGTTTAGAAAAAAATACCCAATATTTTATTATCATGGCTTTGATGTTCGTAAAAAAGAAAACGAAATCTTTATTACATATCATTTTGAAATAGAAGGGTTGATGCGATTTAATTCCACTCTTGAAGTTCCTGTGGCCAATCATAATTATGATGATACTCTTTTAAATAAAATCATTTTTTCAGCAGGATTGGCAGAGATTCCTAGTTATTGGAAAGCTACTTGCTCTCCGAAAATAATTATTTCTTGCGGGAAATTAGAGGAAGAAGAAACTTTATGGGTTAAAAAATTACTTTATAATGGTTTAGGTGAGTTTTTCTATGTTAATAAAATAAAAGCTAATTTCAAGAGCTTTGTGAGTATTGAAAGTACAGGACCCACTTATGACTTCAAAGCAGATCCTAGAAATTATGATGGCTATTTAGTGGCTGTAGGAGGAGGGAAAGACTCCCTTGTTTCTCTTGAAATATTAAAGAAAATGAAAAACAAAAGGGCATTTATTATAAATAATAGAAAAATATGTTTTGATGGGGCTCGAATAGCTGGAATAAAAGAGAATGATATTATTAATGTTACAAGATTGTTTGATAAAAATATTATTGAGTTGAACAAACAAGGATTTTTAAATGGGCATACCCCATTATCAAGTTGCATTGCTTTTATCTCATATTTAACTGCCTATGTAAATGGGATCAAATATGTGGTCTTATCTAATGAATCGAGTGCTAATGAAGCTAGTGTAAAAGGAACTAACATCAATCATCAATATTCCAAAAGCTTTGAATTTGAAAATGATTTTAGAAGTTTCACCAACAAATATTTAACCTCTAAAATAGAATATTTTAGTCTTTTAAGACCATTGAATGAACTCCAAATAATGAGTATTTTTACAAAGCATCCTAAGTATTTTAAACATTTTATTAGTTGTAATAATGGTGGAAAGCGCCAAAATATTGGACGAGTGGATGGATGGTGTCTTGCTTGTCCCAAATGTCTATTTATTTATATAATAATGAGTAACTTTGTGGATCAAAAAACTATGGTTTCTATTTTTGGAGAAAATTTACTAGACAAAAAAGAAATGCTGAACTATTTTTTAGAATTACTTGGAAAAACAGAAAGAAAACCTTTTGAGTGTGTTGGAACGGTACAAGAAGTAACTTACGTTGTTAACAATTTAATTAAAAAAGGTGGTAAATTACCATATTTATTAGAGTATTATAAAAACAATTATGATTTATCTCCTATAGAAGATGATAGCATTTTAAAAAATATGAATAAGGAAAACAATGTACCAAAAAAATTATTAAAACTTGTAAGGGAGACTTTACTTGATGATAGAAAAAATAGTTAATGAGATTAAAAAATATAATAATATTTTAATTCTGGGCTTTGGTAGAGAAGGGAAATCTACCTATCATTTTATTCGGAAATATTTAGGAAATAAAGTGCTTACGATAGCGGATAGAAAGAAATAAAGAACTTTTAGAGTATAACAAAGAGCTTTTGAAAGATAAAAATATAAACTTTATTTTAGGAGATCATAATTTGGATTACTTAGATGATTTTGATTTGATTATAAAATCTCCTGGAGTTAATTTTAAATATATTGACTATACTAAGATAAGAGATAAAATCACTTCCCAAATAGATTTATTTTTAAGGTTTTCTGAGGTACATACAATAGGTGTTACCGGAACCAAAGGAAAAAGTACTACGGCATCCTTAATATATTATATATTGAAAAACTTAAAGAAAAAGACTGTGTTAGTTGGTAATATTGGTATTCCTGTTTTTAATGAAATAGGAAAAATAGATAAAGATACGATTGTTGTACTTGAACTTTCCTGTCACCAACTTCAATTTGTTAAAGCATCTCCTAATATTAGTATTCTATTAAATTTATATGAGGAACATTTAGATCTTTATAAGTCTTACGAAGAGTATAAATTAGCAAAATTAAATATTTTTAAATTTCAAAAAAAAGAAGATTATGCTATTGTAGGAATAGATAGTCCGGATTCTAAAAATTGTTTCAAAGTAAATGATAATACCTATGTTTTTTGCCTTCACCATAATGAGAAAATAAAAAAAGGAATTATCATAAAAGAAAATGGGCTATATTTAAAAAAGAATGGTAAATGTACCTTAGTTTATAATAAAAAAAGAAAAAGGAATCTATTAGGAGAACATAACTTAAATAATATTGCTGCTGCGTTATGCATATGTGATATTTTAAATCTACCTCTAGACAAAGCTGCATTTCTGATTGATCATTTTAAACCTTTAGAGCATCGAATGGAGTTTGTGGGTAACTATCACAAGATAGACTTTTATAACGATTCTATCGCAACAATCCCGGAAGCTACTATCAATTGTATTAAATCAATTTCTAATATTCGAACTTTAATTTTAGGTGGAATGGACAGAAAGATTGATTTAAGTTCTTTGGTAGACTATTTAAATAATGATAAGAAACTGAAGACTTTAATCTTTTTAAAAGATACTGGTTATCAAATATATGACGAACTTTTAAAAAGGAAATGTAAAAAATCTTATTAAAATTCAAACAATGAAAGAAGCTGTAGCAAAGGCATATCAGTTTACGGATCAAGAATATGGTTGTGTATTGTCTCCTGCCGCGGCAAGTTATAATGCATATAAAAATTTTGAAGAGCGAGGAAAAGACTATAAAAACTGGGTAGAAAAGGGAAGTTAAAATTCTAAAAGCATCGCTATTTTCTTAAAAAATAGATCTTTGTTCGATTGAAAAAAGAATATTATTATGTTACGCTATATTTGTAGGAGGAAGTACTTATGAAAAAAGAAGAAATATCATTAAAAAATACAAAGGCGGAAATATTAGAAGCATTGAATCAAGCTTTAGAAAGAGAGAAAAATGCAAATAAGGCAAAGTCTGATCCCGTGAAGGAAGAAAAAGAAAAGAAAGTTCAAAAAGCAGTAGAACATTCAAAAGAAAATGTCGAACAAAATATATTTTCTCAAGAGTTAATCAATAAATTTAAGGAGCTAGAACAAGCCATTGCAGCAGAAGAAGAAAAATTAAAAGAATTATATGGAGTAGAAAATGAATTAAACAACTTAACGATTGTCGTAAATACTCAAAAAGATTTGGTGGCTTCTTTTGAGAAAGAAAAGGAAGAAAAAACAAAAGAAATTGCAGAAAATTTAAAAAAATTAGAAGCAGAATATAAACAAAAACAGGATGACTTGCAAAAAGAATATGATTTAAAAGCCAAAAATTTAAAACTAGAGCGTGATCGGGAACAAGAAGAATATACTTACAAAACCAAAAGAGAACGAGAACTTAGCAATAATGCTTGGGAAGATGAGAAAAAGAAAAGAGAAGCAAGCCTTGCAGCAATGGAAGAAGAGGCAAAAAAACTTTTAGGCGATGCCAAAGAGAAAGAAGCTTATATCAAGGACTTAGAAACGAAAGTAAATGCTTTTTCTAGTGAACTTGAAAGAGAATATGAAAGAGGAAAGAAAGAAGCAACCACAGAGCTTGAAAAAGAACATAACTATGCAATCGAACTATTAAAAAGAGATTATCAAAGCAAAATTGATCGGGATGAAGATAAGATTAAATCTTTAGAAGCTGAACTAGAAAAAGAAAGAAATGCCAATGCTACTTTACAAGAAAAGATGGATAAAGCTTATAAAGAATTAAAAGAATTAGCTGCTAAAACAGTAGAAACTTCTGGTATTGTAAAGATTGTAGGAAACAATGTAACGAGTGAAGTTTAGAGAAAGATTTAAACTTAATTGTAATTATTTGCTTCTTGCGAAGTTTCCTATTCATAGGGTATAATGAAGAAAAGGTAGTGATAATATGAATCGTGTAGAAAATATAACTGACTATAAAAGTAGTCCGACCCAAGCTAACTATATGTTAAATGGGGGGTATTTTAGAATTACCTTATAAAATAAGGCCTTTTCGTTGTGTAATAAAAAGAATGGGATGCCGAGATCCTGTTCTTTTTGTGTTTTTTAGATGGTTTTATACGAGGAGGCAAATGAGATGAAAGAAAAGTTAAAAAATATTGGAGAGAAGAAAATTATTATTGTTTGTTCGATTCTTTTAGTGATCTGTTTGTTAGTTGGCTTATCTTATGCGTGGCTTAGTCAAACCGTGCTTGGGCAAAAGAACTTAACGGTTACCGTAGGAGATCTTGATTTAATATTAGATGAATCAACGAGTGAGGGAATTGTTTTAAAATATGCAATACCCATTGAAGATGTGGATGGGCAAGCCTTGGAGCCTTATACTTTTACGATTCAAAATAATAGTGGGGTGGCCTCTAGTTTTCGTTTAACTTTAGAAAAAGATGAAGAAGGACTCGCTAGTTGTAAGCAAGAAGAAATGGTCTCATGTGAGCCATTAGATGTTAATGATATTCGTTATGAAATTAAAGAAGATGGCGTTTCTAAGATTGGTACCTTAGGAGAAAGTGGCCTTTTGTTGGATAGTTATCTAGAAAAGGGGGAAAAGAATTCTTATGAATTACGTCTTTGGCTTGATATTGATACTGGAAATGAAGCAGAGGGGAAAGTTTATTATGGAAAATTAAAATTAGAAGCAGTTCAGACAGAAGAAAGAAAAACGGTTTCCGAGACGCTTCTTGCAGGCGTAGAACAAAATGGAAATATTGATACAAGCGATCCGGATCAGACCTTTATTACAGGAAGTGATCCGAATAATTATATTTGGTATAGTGGTAAATTATGGAGAGCAGTATCCATTGATCCGAGTGATAATAGTGTAAAGTTAGTTACTCAATGGAATATTAGTGCGATTACTTATAATTCTTCTAATAATTCTAGTTTTGAAGGAAGTTATATGGAGTCTTGGTTAAATGATACTTCGGTGGATGGCTTTTTAGGAAATTTGAGAGAACCAGAAAAGTTTATCAAAATGGATAGTAAATGGAATACAACTATGACAACAGAGACTACAAAGCCAGTAGAAACAACCCTGATAGAAGATGCAGTAGGATTATTAAATGTTTATGAATATACGATGAGTTATAATGGTACAACAGGGGTAAGAGGCTATTTAAACAATGCCCTTTATTGGTGGACCTTAACTCCGTATAGTAACATATGAGTATATTACTGTGATTTAAATGGTCATCTCAATATGGTAGCTACTCCCGGAAATTTGTATGGCATACGTCCTTCGATTAATTTAAAACCTAGTGTACAAATTGTAGATGGAACTGGAACGGAAAACAATCCTTATCGTTTAGCAGGAGACAATGATCGAAATTTATCTAGGACTTTATTGAATACAAGATATAGTGGTGAATATATTACTTTTGGTACAGGCGAAAACAATTTATATCGTATTGTCAGCCATGAGACAAATGGCTTAACTAAAATAACAAGTGCCGAACCTTTAAAAAATGAAGGAAATTTTCTCACAAGTGCTTTTGAAAGTGATGTGAATTATGCAAATACTAGTATCATAGGAAACTTTTTGAATGGAGATTATTTAACTACTTATGTAGGTAATGATTATCGTAATATGATAGAAGAAAATACTACTTGGTATTTAGGAACGGTAGGAGATGGAGAAAGTTATAAAAATGCAAAATATAGTAATACTATCGGAAGTGAGTTGACAGCTAATACTATAAACTCTCAAGTAGGGTTGTTGCGACTAGGTGAATTAATGGCGGGACAATTTGATGAGGCTAAAAATAATATAAATTATTGGACATTAACTATATTTAATGCTTCTAATGTACGTGATGTAGATTATCGTGGTTATGGTGCTCATGTTTTACCTTCTGATGAATCGGTTGGTATTAGACCAGCATTTAATCTGAAGTTTAACGTTATCATTACAGGTGGAACAGGAACAAAACAGGATCCTTTTGAAGTTGCTTTAGAATAGAAATAAAAGGTTATATTTTCTTCCTTTTTGCAAATACTAAGAGAAAAGAGTTTGACAACATCACAAAATAAGAGTAAAATAAAGAAGAAATCGGTGATGAAGAGAAGTAGTGATATCCCTCTTTTCAAGAGAGTTTGCGAATGGTGGGAAGCAAATAAAGATATATCACGAATAACACTTCGGAGAGCTTAAAGAATTAAGTAGACTAAGCCGGGGATATCCTCGTTAACAAAGAAAGCGATTATCAGTTTGATAATAAATTGGGTGGCACCGCGGGTAAAGATTCTCGTCCCTTTTGGGATTAGAGGATCTTTTTCTTTTGGAAAGGAGAAAAGAAGATGGAAAAAGAGAAATTAAAAGATTATGCACATAAACTTATGTTTGACATGAAGGAAGAAGAGTATGATACCTTACAACAAGAGTTTGATATTATTTTAAAACAGATGGACTTAATTGGAGAGATTCCTAATATTAAAGAGGTAGAGCCAATGCGTTTTCCTTTTGTCACTTATGAAGCTAAGCTGCGCCAAGATGAAGTGATCGATAGTGAGGTTTTGACAACTGGAGAAGTTTTAGCCAATTGTGAACATGTTTTAAAGGATCAAGTAAAAGTACCAAAGGTGGTGGAATAATGGAATATCAAAAGATGTTAATTGAAGACTTAAGAAAAGAATTAGATACGGGGAAAGTAACGAGTGAAGAGTTGTTTGAAAAGTCTGTTTCTCTTGCTAAAAAATATCAGGAAGAATATAATCCTTTTGTTACGATTCTTGATAAGTATAAGATGAAAAAGAAAAAGGATACACTTGTAACGGGGATTCCTTATGCTTTGAAAGATAATTTTTCGACTTCCCATATTTTGACAACTGGTTCTAGCAATATCTTAAAGAATTATGCTCCAGTCTTTGATGCGACGGTTTATAAAAAATTAAAAGAGGCCGGAGCGGTATTGATGGGAAAAACCGTTTTAGATGAACTTGCTATGGGTGGAACGGGTACCACAGGACATACTGGTGTGGTTAAGAATCCTTGGGATAAAACAAGAGAAATTGGTGGTTCTAGTGCTGGAAGTGCTGCAGCGGTTGCGCTTGGTATTGTTCCTTTTGCCCTTGGTAGTGATACGGGAGATTCGATTCGAAAACCTGCTGCTTTTGGGGGTGTGGTAGGTTTTAAACCCACCTATGGTTTGATTTCTCGTTATGGCCTTTTTGCTTTTGCTTCTTCTCTTGATCATGTTGGATGTTTCACTCGTAGTGTAAGAGATGCGGCCCTTGTAACGGATATCATCAAGGGCGAAGATCCGCATGATATGACCAGTCTAAAAGATACGGGAGAATGTCTTGTTGATTCTCTTTCGCAAGATGTTACGGGTAAAAAATTATTCTATATCAAAGAAATTTGTGATCGGAAACAGTATGAAGAGTCTGGAGATCAAGAAATATTAGCCGTTTTAGATAATTTTTATGACTTAGTAGAAAAACTAAAAGAAAAAGGCTTTGTGATCGGAGAAGTATCGATCGATCAGAAACTACTAGAAGCGATCTATCCTTCCTATATGACAATCTCTTGTGCCGAAGCGACCAGTAATAATGCCAACCTTACAGGAATACCTTTTGGACCTCGAGGCGAAGGAAATACGGTGGATGAAATTATGTTTTCCGCTCGGACCAAAGGTTTTTCTGAATTAATTAAGCGCCGTTTTATTTTAGGTAGTTATATTTTACAAAAAGAAAATCAAGAGAAGCTCTTCTTAAATGCTTGCCGGGTTCGTCGTTTGTTAGTAGATAAAATCAATGAGTTATTTCAAACATATGATGGCTTTCTTCTTCCGTGTAGTGGAGGAGGGGCACCTCACTTTGATGAAGATAGTGATAAATTATCCGATCGTTATCTTTTAATGGAAAACCACTTATCGCTTGGTAACTTTGGTGGTTATCCGAGTATTACACTTCCTTGTGGCTTTGTGGATGGCGCTCCGATTGGGGTATGCTTAACCGGTCGAATAAGGGAAGATGGATTAGTTCTTGCCATGGCAGAAAGAATAGAAGAAGTTACAGGCTTAAAAGGCCAGATTGCAGGAGGTGATCAAGATGTATAAAGTAGTAATTGGTTTGGAAGTTCATTGTGAAGTGCAAACAAATTCGAAAAACTTTTCTTCGGCACCAAATGAATTTACGATGACGCCGAATATTCATGTCGCTCCTGTTGATCTTGGCTTGCCAGGTATTTTACCGGTTGTCAATGAAGAAGCTTGTCGCAAAGCCTTAAAAACGGCCATGGCTCTTCATTGTGAGAGTCCGGATGAAATTATTTTTGATCGCAAAAACTATTTTTATCCCGATTTACCAAAGGGGTATCAAATCACCCAAGTAACGAAGCCAATGGGAAAAAATGGTTATTTAGATATTAAAGTAGGTGAAGAAGAAAAACGGGTTTATATTCATCAATTACACCTAGAAGAAGATACAGCGAGTCTTGATCATTATAGTAATTATTCGTTGATTGATTATAACCGTAGTGGTATTCCTTTAATGGAAATTGTAACCGAACCTTGTATTTCAAGTGCTGAGGAAGCGGTTACTTTCTTGGAGGATTTGCGGGATGTTTTCTTATTCTGTGAAGTGAGTGAAGCACGTAGTAACAAAGGCCAAATGCGTTGCGATGTCAACATTTCTTTAATGGAAGAGGGTAGTGATAAGCTAGGAACCAAAGTAGAGATGAAAAACATCAATGCCTTCAATAGTGTCAAAGCTGCTATTGAATATGAAATTAAACGCCAAAGTGCACTTTTGGATCAGGGTAAAAAAGTCGTTCAAGAGACAAGAAGAATTGATGAAGATGGCAAAACGTATTCGATGCGGGAAAAAGTGGATGCGGTAGACTACAAATATTATGTGGAACCAAACCTTCCACCTGTTAAATTAACGAAAGAATATTTAAAAGAGATTCGGGATAGCATTCCTATGTTAAAACTCGATCGTCTTCATCGGTATATGGAGGAATTTCATCTTTCGGAGTATGATGCGACCGTTTTATCCAAAAACAAAGAGATTGCTGATTATTTTGAAAAAGTCCTTGCCTTGGGAAGTGATGTTGAATTAGCGGTAAACTTTGTTACGACAAGTGTCTTAAGCTCTCTTAAAAAGTTAGAAATTGAATTAAAAGACTTCTTTATTACTCCAGAGATGTTAAGTGGTATCATTGATTATGTCCATAAAGGAAAAATTTCTTTGGATCATGGAAAGAAAATCTTATATCAAGCCCTTGATCAAAAGAAAGATCCAAGAGATATTATTAAAGAGTCGCATTTGGAACAGATTAATGATGAAGAGAAGTTATTAGGTTATATCAAGGAAGCTTTAGAGGAAAACCCGGATCAAGTAAGACAATATGTTGAAGAGGGGAAAGATTATGTTATCAATTACTTTATTGGTAAGGTCATGCAGAAGAGTAATCGCCAAGCGAACCCTAATATAACGTTAGAATTAATTAAAAAAGAACTAGAGAAAAGGAGAAAATAAATGAAAGCAAATAAATATCGAGATCATTATGCGGGAAAATTAAGAAATAATGATGTAGGGAAAAAGGTAAAAGTAGCTGGATTCATTGAAAATATTCGGGATCATGGCGGGGTAATTTTCGTTGATATCCGTGACTTTTATGGTACTTTACAAGTCGTTAGTAACGATGATTCCATCTTTGATGGTCTAACGAGAGAATCCTCTGTCAGTGTTACAGGGACGATTCGGAAAAGATCAGAGGAGGATTATAACCCTCGTCTTGCTACGGGAGAAATTGAATTATTAGTCGAATCCATCGAAGTACTTGGCAAGAGTAAGAATGTGTTACCTTTTGAAGTAATGACCAGTAAAGAGGTAACGGAGGATGTACGCCTTAAATATCGTTATCTTGATTTAAGAAATCCTAAAGTAAAACATACCATTTTATTTCGGAATAAAGTCATTCGTTTCTTACGGAATTTAATGGAAAATGAAGATTTTATTGATATTCAAACGCCAATCTTGACCGCTTCTTCTCCCGAAGGAGCCCGTGACTTTATTGTACCAAGCCGGAAATTTAAAGGAAAATTCTATGCTTTACCGCAAGCACCTCAACAGTTTAAACAATTATTGATGTGTTCTGGTTTTGATAAATATTATCAAATTGCCCCTTGCTTCCGAGATGAAGACGCAAGGCGGGATCGTGTTTATGGAGAGTTTTATCAATTAGATTTTGAAATGGCTTTTGCAACCGAAGAAGATGTCCTTGAAGTAGGGGAGAAGATTTTCTATGAGACCTTTAAAACTTTTTCAGACAAAGAGATTTCACCAAGACCTTTTCGCCGTTTGAGTTATAAAGAAGCGATGGAGAAATATGGAACTGATAAACCAGATTTAAGAAATCCACTTGAGATTATCGATTTAACGGAAGAGTTTGAAGATACCGACTTTCGTCCATTCCGTGGTATTCCGGTCAAAGGAATTAAGGTAGAGAATATTGCATCTAAAAGTAATTCATGGTTCAATGAATTAGTCGATTTTGCGAAAAGTATTGGGATGCCGGGAATTGGCTATTTCAAAGTAAATGAGGATTTATCTTTTGCTGGACCGATTGATAAATTCTTAAGTGATGAAGAAAGACAGGCTTTAATTGATAAAGCAGGACTCCATACTGGCGATGTTTTATTCTTTATTGCCGATCGGACCAAAGCTTTAACGCTTGCCGGTGAAATTCGGATGGAGTTAGGTCGCAAGTTAGATCTACTTGATCCCAACAAGTTTATCTTCTGTATTGTCAAAGATTTTCCAATGTATGAATGGAGTGAAGAAGAGGAGAAATATATTTTCATGCATAATCCATTCAGTATGCCGCAAGGGGGACTAGAAGCTTTAAACAATGAGAAGAAAGAAAATATTTTAGCTTATCAATATGATTTTGTCTGCAATGGTATTGAAATGGCTAGTGGAGCGGTTCGAAATCATGATTTAGAGATTATGAAGAAAGCCTTTACCATTGCTGGTTATACGGAAGCGGATTTACAGAAACGCTTTAAAGCTCTTTATGAAGCATTTCAATATGGTGCTCCTCCTCATGCAGGTATGGCCCCAGGACTTGATCGGATGTTGATGCTTCTTTTAGATGAAGATTCCATTCGCGAGACCATTGCTTTTCCAATGAGTGCCTCAGGAGCGGACAACTTGATGGAAGCGCCAAGTGAAGTCAGTGAAATGCAATTAAGAGAAGCCCATATCAAAGTAAGAGACTAAAAAAGCAAGAGATTTTTCTCCTGCTTTTTGATTGGAAATATTTTTTAAAAAATCATCGTTTTTAATATTTTTTGGGTATTTTTAAAATTATATTTAGCGACTTCTTTTAATTTTTCTTCGCCATACTTTGCCACTAGTTCTTCGCCGATTTTATCAACATCGGATCCCGCTCCCTTAGGAAGGGGAAGGGAAACTTCATCACAAAGTTTATCAAACTCTTTTAAAAAGATATAACGACTAATCATGGAAGCAGATGCAACCGCTAGATTTTTATCTTCGGCTTTGGTCATAAAAGTAATCCCTTTTTGGATCTCTTGGGCCTCTTTAATATAATCATAGTATCTTGCTTCTCTTGCAAATTCATCGACAATAATATAATCGACTGCTGGTTTTAACTCAGTCATGATTTGATAAAGCACTTTATTATGCATAATCGCTTTAATCTTATTCATATTAAAGTCACGAGAATATTTTTCATTATATTCTTTATTGGTAAGGATTAAACTGCGATAGGGGATTTTTTTAATTAGTTCGGGAACAACTTTTAAGATTAATTCATCGGTTACTTTTTTACTGTCTTTGATACCTAGACTCTCTAAAAAGGGAATGTCTTCTTTTTTTACATAAGCCGCCGTAACTACGATGGGTCCAAAATAATCGCCTGTTCCTACTTCATCACTTCCGACCGAAGAACAGTAATAATACTTCTTATCTTCTTCTTTTTGTTTTGTTTTATCCACTTTGCTTTGACCATCGATTTCCCGCCACATAGCCGCATCCACATCGGCACTTTTTCCTTGGAACATGACTTTACCAGACTCATACATGGTAATGGTCGTATCCATATCCACCGCTTGAAAAACAACATAAGGAATTTTCTTGTCTTTCTTTTTGTCTTTGTAATAATCGATCATTTTTTCTTTTGTTTTTTCACTGACCCGAATGACTTCGTTCATTTTTGCATCACCTCTATTAGTATAACATAACTTTAAAAAAGAAAGCTAGAAAGAGAATCTTATTTCAAATTGTCAAGTAAGTGAAAAATCTAGGAAAGTTCGTAGTATTTCTTTCTTTTTCAGGATATAATAGAAATAGAAGGAGTCGTAGAAGTATGAATATATTTGATGTTGTAATTATTTTATGTATTGCTTTAGTAGGCGTGATTGGTCTAAAAAGGGGAATTATTAAAGAAGCGGTTGTTTTAATTGGTACCATTCTGGTTATCTGTGTTGCCTTTTGGTTAAAAGATCCTCTTGCGGCCTTTTTGTGTAAGCATTTACCCTTTTTCCATCTTCGAAGTGGGTTAGGCGTCGTAACTTCCCTAAACATTATTTTTTATCAATTGATCGCTTTTCTTTTGTTGGTGATCTTACTTTTGTTTCTCTTACGAATTTTGATTCATGTCTCGGGATTCTTAAGTAAAATTGTCAATGCCACCATTATTTTGGCCTTACCGAATCAATTGTTAGGGCTTTTATTAGGCCTTATAGAAGGGTATATCATTGTTTTCCTTGCCCTTAATATATTGGCTGTGCCTCTAGGAGATAATGCTTTATTTGTAGATTCGGGCGTAAGACAATATATTATGAATGAAAGTCCCATCCTAAAAGATCAATTTGGTGGCATTAATCGTGCTTTAGAAGATATTATGACTTTGGAAGAGGGAGGTAGTCAAAATGAAAATGATTTGAAAGTTATTGATATTATGCTAAAATATAAAGTGGTATCGGTTGACTTTATGGAAGAGGTCAAAGAAACTGGAAAATTAGATAGTATTGTAGGAATCGATGCTGTCATTAATAAATATAAGGAGGAATGAAAATGACATATTTAGAGAAAGAAGAAGATTTTGACAAGTTAATTGAAAAAGGGGATGTTCTTGTTGATTTCTTTGCCACTTGGTGTGGTCCTTGTAAAATGTTAAGTCCTGTCTTAGAAGAGTTAAGTGATCACTTTGAACGGGTAAAAGTAGTAAAGGTTGATATTGATCAATTTGAAGATTTGACAAGACGCCATGGAATTATGAGTGTTCCCACGATGGAAATTTATAAAGATGGGAAACTTGTCAAAAAGGAAGTAGGGTATCATGATTATGATACCATTGCTTCTTGGTTTTTACGTTAAAAACTAGAGGTTCTAGTTTTTTTCTTTTTCTTTCCTTAATTTCTACATAATTCTCCCATAATATTTTTGTATGATAGAAACAAGAAAGGAGGAGATAATATCGAAATTAAATTAATTGGATCAAATTGTAGTAATGGCATGAAATTAAAAAGAGAATTAAAACGTGCTTTAGAGAAAGAAGAAGTTGATGTTAGACTAACAGAACTAAACAATGAGAAAGAAAAAAGAAAATATAATATTCAAAACACTCCAGCTTTAATCATGAATGATGCGATTGTTAGTCAAGGAAAAGTTCTTAGTGAACGTGAAATTTCTAAATTAATTACGCAAAACTTATATAGTAATGCAGCCTAAATTGATATAGATAAAAAAGTCTGTTTGAAAGCATAAAAAAACGCCTAGAACAGACTTTTATTTTTTGGGGATCAGAGTAGGGATAAGATCCGTAGTAAGGAAAGGTTTCAGTGACTCAAACTCTTCTTTTTTTCCTTGACAGAGAAAATGGCATTTTTCATCATAATATTTCTTTTTGATATATATTCCTTGCAGAGCTTTTTCTACTTGTTTTTCTTCTTGATAAGAACAAGAGATAGCCACTTCATAACCTTCTTCGACTTCTTCTTTGTTGGCGTTTGCTAGAGCCTTTTGAACTCCTCCTGTATAAGCTTTGATTAAACTACCAGGTCCTAGTTTAACTCCACCAAAATAACGAACGGTAACTGCTAGTATGTTTATCAAGCTTTGTTTCTCTAAAACAGTTAGCATTGGCGCTCCTGCTGTTTTCGCTGGTTCTCCATCATCGCTCATACCTTTGTCTTGCTCTAAGCGAAAAGCATAACAATAGTGAGTAGCTTTTGGATAGTTTTCTTTCACTTTTCTTAAACATTCTTTGACTTCTTCTTTGCTTTTGACGGGAATTAGTACGGTTATAAATTTCGAATGTTTGATTTCTTCTTGATAAGTTGCTTCTTTTACGATTATTTTCATTTTCTTCACCACATATAATATTATATAAAATCTCTTTATGAAATACTAGTAGATGTGTTATACTAACTAGAAAAGGAGCGTGATTTTCATGAAGAAGGAAGAAATAGATAAGGAACAAATAAACAAATTTTTCTCTTTATCTAATAAGGTTTTAAAGGTGTTATTTATTTTATTGATTATTTTACTGATCTTACTCATTACTTATTTATTAAATGCCTGGCAGGTCTTTTCTTTTCTTGTTACTCTTTTAAAAGTAATATCACCAGTCTTTATTGGTTTTGTCCTTGCTTGGTTACTAGATCCTCTTGTGAATCGCTTTGAGAAAAAGATGCCAAGAGGAGTAGCTTGTACCCTTGTTTATCTGCTTTTCTTGGCCGTATTAATCGGTATTGTTGCTTTATTTATTCCCTCCCTTACTTCAGGGATCCGGGATCTTGTGAGTAGTTTACCAAAAACATTTGATAGCATTCAAGATTTTCTGGCTGATCTTTTTGAGAAAAATAAAGCTTGGAGTGGTTATCAAGATACGATTTTACAAAAAATTGGGGAGTTTGGAACAGGACTTGCTAAGACACTACCGAATGTTGTTTTCTCTTTTATTCGAAATCTGGTGAGTGGGGGAACGATTTTCTTTCTTGGTTTATTAATTGGCTTCTATCTTTTATTTGATTTTCGTAAAGCCAAAGGACACGTTTTATCGATTATGCCTGTATCATGGCATGAAAATGCGAAAGATTTGATGCGACGGATCAATGGAAAATTAAGAAGTTATGTTCAAGGGGTATTGCTCGTCATGTTTTTCGTGTTTATCACCCAGTTTATTGGCTTTTCGTTATCTGGCTTACGTGCCCCTGTTGTTTTTGCTCTTTTCTGTGCGATTACTGATATCATTCCTTATATTGGACCTTGGATTGGGGGCGTTCCAGCTGTTATCATTGGTTTTACGATGAATCCGATGACCGGAATCTTTACTCTTGTTTCGATAGTTGTTTGTCAAATCCTAGAAAACAACTTCTATCAACCATTAATTATGGGCAAAGCCATGAAATTACATCCTGTTACAATCATTCTTGGTCTCTTGATTTTTAGCCACTTCTTTGGTATGATAGGAATGATAGTAGCAACTCCTGTGATCGCTTGCTTTAAAATCATTTTTGAATTCATTGAAGAGAAAACAGGGCTAAGCGAAAAGCTTTATGGCTATCAAAAAAAAGAAAAGAAAAAAACGGTGAAAAAAGACAGTACAAAAAAGAATCTTGTGGAAGAGAATTAATGGTTGGTGAAAATTAATCAAGACTTTTTTGGAAAGCTACTTTTGGAGTTTTATGGGGAGACCCTTATCAAAAGAAAGGCCAAAGCGAGGATGGTACCGGGCAGCAATGCCCTCCTAGCAGGGCTTTTTTCTGTATAAAAAGGAGTTGGTTTTGATGAAAATATTTTTGTTGGCAGGGAAAGCCGGATCAGGAAAAGATCTCTTAGGCAATTATATGAAAGAAAAATATAATCAGCTTGGAGAAAAGGCTTGTATTCTGCATATTACCACTCCGTTGTACGAATATGCCAGAAACTATTTCAGCTGGAATGGAGATATGCGTGAGAAACCCCGGGAATTCCTACAAGAAATGGGCGTCGAAATGATCCAGAAAACTCTTCATAAAGATACCTTTTTAATCGATCGTTTATGTGAAGATATTGATATTTTGAAGCATTATTTTTCGGTCTTTATTATCACCGATGGTAGACTGATCAAAGAATTCAATTTATTGAGGGAACGCTTTCCATCACTAAAAATTATCTATGTCAAACGAGAAAATTATGATAACCAATTATCTCCAAAAGAAAAAGAACATGTAACCGAACAGGAAGTAGAAAAATATAATCATTATGACTATGTGGTCGAAAATACGACTAGAGAACATTTATATCAAGAAGGATTAAAAATTATTGAAAAAGAAAGTGAGGTGGAAGTATTATGAAAAAATTAATTGCCGTAGTAGGAATGAGTGGAACCGGAAAGAGTGTTGCCACCTCCTATTTAGAAGAACAGGGCTATCAAAAGATATATTTTGGGGGTGTCATTTATGATAAAATGAAAGAAAAAGGGATTCCCATTACCCCAGATAGTCAAAAAGAATTTCGGGAGAATTTAAGAAAAGAACATGGTATGGGGGTGGTCGCTAAAATATTACTTCCAAAGATCGAAGAAGCCTACCAACAAGGGAATACCGTCTTAGATGGGTTATATTCTTGGGATGAGTATTTAATTTTAAAAGATAAATTTAAAGATTTAAAGCTTATTTGTGTTTGCACAGACAAAAAAATCCGTTATAATAGAGTAAGTGAAAGAAGAGATAGACCCTTTTCAAAAGATGATATTATAAAACGAGATATTACCGAAATTGAAAATACTGCCAAAGGAGGTCCGATCGCTTTTGCCGATTACTATATTTTAAACAATGGTGGTTTTGAGGATTTTTATGCTAGGTTAGAAGAAATTCTGAAAGACATAGATAAGGAAGAATAAGAGTTTTAAACGAATTTCTTCTTTCAAAGAGAATAACGATGATCACGCTTTAAAAATCTAGATGTTTGGGATAAAGCTTGTGATACCACTAAGAAAAGAAATTAGAATAGGAAAAGCAAAAAAGAAAAATTTCTAGGAGGTGATCGAATGTTAGAAAAAGATTTTAAAAAAATAGTATCGGAAATTAAAAGTCAGATTACAAATACAAAATTAGAAATATTTAAAGAAGCGAATAAAAATTTGTTAAAACTGTACTATAATCTGGGAAAAATAATATATGACAATTCTTCTTGGGGGAATAAATTTATTAACGAACTTGCTATTGAATTAAAAGCATCTTTTCCTAATATAAAAGGATTTTCTGTTAGAAATTTAAAAAATATGAAAAAATATTATAAAGAGTGCAGTAAGAATCAATTTGTGCAGACGGCATCTGCACAAATTCCCTGGTCTCATAATATTTTAATACTCGATAAAATAAAAGAAAGTCAAAAAAGAATTTGGTATATGAATCAGGCCGCAATTAATGGTTTTAGTTATGATGTATTGGCTTTTCAAATAAAAAGTAAAGTTTATGAGAGACAAGTATTAGGGGATAAGCCCAATAATTTTACTGATACATTAGTGAAACCTCAAAGTGATTTAGCAAAAGATTTGATGAAAGATCCGTATATTCTTAATTTGACGACTTTAAAAGAAAATTATATTGAAATGGAACTAGAACAAGCGATGGTTGAAAAAATAAAAACTGTATTATTAGAATTAGGAAATGGTTTTAGTTTTGTTGGAAATCAATACAAAATTACTGTTGGAAATGAAGACTATTTTATAGATATGTTATTTTATCATACAAAGCTTCATTGTTATATTGTTATTGAATTAAAAAACACTAAATTCAAACCAGAATATGCCGGTAAAATTAATTTTTATTTATCAGCGGTTGATGATTTAATTAAGAGCGACTTTGATAATCCAAGCATTGGTATTATTCTTTGCAGAGAAAAAGATAAAATTTCTGTGGAATATGCCTTAAAAGATATTAATAAACCGATTGGCGTTAGTTCTTATGAAATATCTAAATATATGCCGAAAGATATTCTTGACAAGCTACCTACGGAAGAAGAAATAAATTTACATATTAATATAGATGAGAAAATTGAACAAGAAGAAGGAGAGAAGTAATATGAAATATATGACAAATAATGAGATTCGAAAAATGTGGGTGAAATACTTTGAAGAGCATGGACATAAATATGTAGAAAGTGCTTCCTTAATTCCAATCGATGATGATTCTTTGCTATGGATTAATGCCGGAGTTACTCCTTTAAAAAAATATTTTGATGGTAGTATCATTCCAGAGTGTAGAAGAATTGTCAATATTCAAAAATGTATTCGTACGAATGATATTGAAAATGTAGGAGTTACCAAACGTCATCAAACATTTTTTGAAATGATGGGTAATTTTTCAATTGGGGATTATTTTAAAAAAGAAGCGATTTCTTTTGCTTTTGAATTGTTGACTGGAAAAGATTGGTTTGCTATTCCGGTAGAAAAACTTTATGTTACCATTTATACGCATGATGATGAAGCTTATAATTATTGGTGTGAAGTAGGGATGCCAAAGGATCATATCGTTTGCTTAGAAGAAAATTTTTGGGAAATAGGGGAAGGGCCTTGTGGACCAGATAGTGAACTTTTCTTTGATCGGGGTGAAAAATACGATCCCGATCATACGGCTTTTGAGAAATTTAAGAAAGATGAAGATCAAGAGCGTTATGTAGAAATTTGGAATAATGTTTTTAGTCAATACAATTCAAAGCCGGGGGTTCCTCGTGAAAAATATAAAGAACTTCCTCATAAAAACATTGATACTGGGGCCGGTCTTGAGAGATGGTGTTGTATTTTTCAAGATGTGGATTCTAACTTTGAAACGGATTTATTTCGACCTATTCTTGATGCTTTAGAAGATATGAGTGGCGTTTTATACGATGGTCAAACCGCCTTTAAAGTCATTGCGGATCATATGAGAGCGGTTACTTTCGCCCTTGCGGATGGAGCAATGTTTGAAAATACCGGAAGAGGTTATGTTTTAAGAAGATTATTACGTCGAAGTGTTCGCTTTGGAAAGAAAATTGGTTTTACGGCTCCCTTCTTATACCGTTTAGTTCCAACGATTGTTCATTTAATGCAAGAAGCTTATCCTTATCTGTTAGAAAAAGAAGGAGAAGTACAAGCTCTTGTATTAGAAGAAGAAAAATTATTCTTTAAGACACTAGAAGAAGGGGAACGGCGTTTAAAAGAAATTATGTCGGATGATAATGATAAAGTAATATCCGGCTATGATGCTTTTCGTCTTTATGATACCTTCGGCTTTCCTTTTGAATTAACGGAAGAAATTGCTAAAGAATATGGTTATCAAGTAAATAAAGAAGAATTTGAGCATTATATGGAAAAGCAAAGGGAAAATGCTAGAAAGAGTTCAAGGACGAAGTCTGCTATGGCGAGTCAAAAGAAAGTTTTGATGGATTTTAAGAAAGAATCTACTTTTGTCTATGGCCTTTATCGTTTAAAAAGTAATATTTTAGCGATTGTATCAAAAGATAGTTTGGAAAAGACTTTGGATCATGATGGTTATATCATTTTGAAAAGAACTTGTTTTTATGCTGAATCTGGGGGACAAGTTGCCGATACTGGTATGATTATTGGAAAAGACTTTAAAGCAAGAGTGGTTGATGTTTTTAAAGGGCCAAATGGACAACATATTCACAAAATTAAATTATTAGATGGTAAGATTACTTCCGGAGAAGATTGTGAAGCGATCGTCGATAAAGATCGGAGAAAGAAAATCGAAGCCAATCATAGTAGTGTTCATCTTCTACAATATGCTCTACAAACTTGTGTCGATAAAGATATTAAACAAGCGGGAAGTTATGTTGATGATGAAAAGTTAAGATTTGATTTTACTTATTCTGGTAAATTAACAGATGATACCATTATTCAAGTCGAAAATAAAGTCAATGAAATCATTAAGAAAGGGGCGATTACTTCTACGGAAGTGATGCCTTTGGAAAAAGCTAAACAATTAGGAGCCATGGCTTTATTCGGTGAAAAATATGGCAGTATGGTACGGGTTGTTAAAATTGACAAATCTATTGAGCTTTGCGGCGGAACGCATATTGCAAACACCAAAGATATCAAACGTTTTGCTATTTATTCCTATGAATCAAAGGGAAGCAATGTCTATCGGATCGAAGCTTGTACCGGTGATAAAATCGAAAGTACTTTATTCTCCGTCATCCAACCTTATAATGATGAAATGGTAAAACTTTTATTAAAAGCTAGGGAGATCTTAGAAAAAGCCGAACAAGAAGGGATTAAATTAACCTTTGATGTGGAGCTTGATCATTCTAAACCAATGAGTTATCAAGATGTTGTCTTTAATCAAAATGAACTTTCTTATGTTCAAACAGAAGTAAAAACTCTAGAAAAAGCCTATAAGGAAGCGTTAGAAAAACAACGTTTATCTCAACTTGATCAATATTTAGCGAAAGAGGAAACGATTAAAAACAAACATCTATTATTCCTGCTTTTCGAAGAAGAAGATATGAATGTTTTAAAAGCCTTAGGAGATGCTTTATCGAATGCGGTAGAAAAAAGTGTTGTTTTCCTTGTCAATGTAAGAGCTGATAAAAGTATTAACTTTATTTGTCGCAGTAACATTGCTTCTTGCAATGCTGGTTACCTTGTCAAAGAAGCTGCTCTTCATTCTGCTGGTAATGGGGGAGGAAGTGCTACCTTTGCGCAAGGAGGAGGAAAAACAACGGAACATCTTGCGGAAATGCATGAAATGCTTAGGGATGCGTTAGCTCATGAAAAATAATGTTTATATCTTTGTGCATTCTTCTTCCAGTCTTATCAAAAAGAAAATAGAAGAGGTGATTGCAGCCTCTTCTTTCGAAGATGCTATGATAAACCAATATGATCTAGAAGAAGATTCTTTTGCTACCCTTTTAGAAGATGTCGATACTATTTCTTTTCTAACCCCTAAAAAAATAGTGATTGGCTATCACTTTCATTATTTAGAGGGTAACGATATTTCAGTAGGCGAAAAGGACATAGATCATTTTCTAAAATATATTGAACATCCAACGGATGAAGTATTACTTTTTTTAACCGCTACTAAACTAGATAACCGTAAAAAAATTGTCAAAACTCTTTTGCAAAAGGGATTGATCTCTTCCTTAGAAGAAAGCCCTAGTGATACGGTTAGAAAGAGTCTTGTTGGGTATTCTTACGAAAACGGAGTGATTCCTTTGTTAGTGGAGTATTGTAGTGGGGATCAAGAACGATTATTACAAGAATGTGAAAAATTAAAACTCTATGCTTTCGATGAAAAAAAAATTACCAAACAAATGATAGAAGAATTAGTAAAAAAAGATTTACCAGATCGAGATAATTTAGCTTTTTCTTTTGTCCGGAGTATGGCCGAAAAAAACAAAAAAGAAGCATTACGTCAATTGCAAGAATTAAAGTCCTATCAAATGGATTTTTCCGCGATTATCGGTTTGTTAGAAAGCCAATTTCGCCTTCTTTATCAAGTTTTAGTTTTAAACAAACAGCATTATTCTCCAGACCAAATAGCCAAAGAATTAGAAGTACATCCTTTTCGTGTCAAAAAGACTATGGAACTACTTCCGTATTATTCACAAAAAGCAATTTGTTCTTTTTTAAACCAATTAAGCGATTTTGATTACAAAGTAAAATCTGGTCAAATGGATAGTGATATGCTTTTAGAACTATTAATTTTCAATCAATGATTGCTTTTTTGGCAATTTTTTGTTATAATAAGCCACAAGTGATTGGGGGAATAAAAAAATGAGAGAAACGTTACAAGCAAAAGCCGAACAAGTAAAGGCCTGTGGTACTTTTGAAGAAAGTGTACCAGTATTATGGAAATTATATTCAACTATTGATCGAGAATTAGAATTAAAAAAAGCGGTAATTTTACATCTAGAAAAATTAAATTATGCCGAAATGAAGAAAAAATCCAAAAGATTAGTGGTCGAAATTAAGAAAGCAATTAAAGAGAGTCAATCTTTAACGAAGGTATTAAACAACATTTCGAAACAAGAACAAATTGCTCCTTGGAATGTTCAAAAGTCTATTTCAGTATTATCGAATAGTAAAAACATATCCGAAGAGGTTCGACAATCTTTAGGAGAATTAAAGGCACAATTAGCAGCGATGGAACAACCGAGATATAGTTTTTTTGATCAAGATCGTTACTGGAGTTATCGTTTAGCAGAAGCAACCGTATCTTTATTCTTAAAAGTACAACCTATGAATGCAACACCTTTTTGTAAGAAGTATGGAATTAGTCTTCAAACTTTCCATTCTTTGACATCGGTAGTTGAAAACCAAGATGAAGAACTCTATGCTGCTTTTAAAGCAAGTGAAAAACAAAGAATGACAGCGAAATTAAATAGAGGAGCAAATTCTCATAGAAAAACGCATGATCAACAAATAAATGACAAAATCGAAAAATTAAAAGGATTAACCGATCAAGAAACCTTCGAAATCATGACAACGGATCCAACTTATTTTTATCCATATTGTAAATTACATAACCTCAATGAAGCAGAATTACGCTTTTATATGGATGGAAAAGGAAACAATTTACAAACCTTTTTAACGCTTAATGATGAACAAAAAAAAGAAGCTTTAGACTCTTATTTACAAAAATTAAAACAAGAAGTTAGTATGGTAGCAGAAGGAATGAGTCAAAAAATGATGGAAGAGAAAAGAAAACCAAAATCAGAAATTGTTCCTTTCGATATTTATTCTTTTACTAAAAACAGTTGTATTCCTTTGGGACGATTAGAACCCATTACCACTCTAGTAGGTACTAGAGAAGAACGAGAGATAATTCATGATTTCAAAGAAAAACATCTAGGTCTTTTCTGTAAAGCAAAAGAAAGACAACTTTTGGTTTATCGTCAAAGCGATTGTATGATTTGTGAAGGATATATGATCGATTATACCAAAAAAGAATTTGAATTAGCTTTACAAGATATGAAAGATCATCATTTACCAAATTGTTATGGAGTATTGTTTGGCGCAATTATGAATCAAAAACGACTTAGTCAAGAAAAAGCGGGCAAGGAAAAAGTAAAAAGCATCTAGTGTTTAAGATGCTTTTTTTCGTTGCTCTAAATATTCATAAAAATTTTTAAGATTTTTTTCATAACCTAAGTCTTTTGGATGATAATAATGTTTTCCCTTTAATTTGTCTGGTAAATATTGTTGTTTGACAAAAGCACTTTTATAGTCATGAGGATATTTATAAGTGGTAGAATTCGTTTTAATATGATTGGGAACATTTCCCGTATTTCCTTTTTCAATATCAGCTAGGGCTTCATCCAAAGCAAGATGAGCACTATTACTTTTCGGCGATAAAGCCATTTCTATTACCATGGTACCAAGGGGGATCCGGGCTTCTGGTAAGCCAACTCTGTCACTTGCTTCAATAGCGGCCATTACTTTTGGACCAATACCAGGATTTGCTAAACCAATATCTTCATAAGCAATTACACTCATTCTGCGATAAATGCTATCGAGATCTCCTTCCATAATCAAACGAGCTAGATAATAAAGAGAAGCATCTACATCGCTACCACGAATTGACTTTTGAAAAGCCGATAAGACATCATAATGACCATCACCATCTTTATCACTAAAGAAAACAGGTTTGCTATTGATCGCTTGAATCGTTTCAACCTGAATTTTCTTTTGATCTGCGGCATAATAAGCAATCTCTAATAAATTATAAGCATAGCGAAGATCGCTTCCGGCCAATTGAGCAATATATTTTAAAGCATCCTCTGAAACTTCAATCCCTTTTAAATATTCACTTTGACAAGCGCGATGTAAACCTTCTAAGATATCTTCCGTCGTTAATTCTTTTAATTCAAATAATTGGCAACGGCTTCGAATCGCAGGATTAATAGCATGATAAGGATTGCTTGTAGTCATCCCAATTAAAGTGATTAAACCACTTTCCAGTTGCGGAAGCAAAACATCTTGCTTATCTTTATTTAAACGATGAATTTCATCCATAATAAGAACCATACCATCATACATTTTCGCTTCTTCAATTACAAGATCCAAATCTTTTTTAGTATTTACAGTAGCATTTAAAAAGCGATAACGAACATCTAAATCATGAACGAAAGCATTCGCGATCGATGTTTTTCCAATCCCAGGTTTTCCATATAAAATCATCGAAAAAATCCTTTTATTTTTGACTAAATTTGTTATGATCTTTCCTTCTCCAATCAAATGTCTTTGTCCCAAAACCTCGTTTAAGGTTTTAGGAGCAAGTTTTAAAGCTAACGGTTTTTCCATGTTTTCATCACCAGTACTATTTTACCATGAAAAAGGAAGAGGAACAAAGAAAGAGAAAGAATCTATTTACATTAAAAACATTCTTGTTGCAACGACCAAACTATGTTATGATTAAATTAAGAAAGATAGAAAAGAAGTGTATCAAATATGAAAAAAAGAAACAATTTTCTAGCATTAAAAGTCTATAGAAACAATTGTTCGATTGAGGGGCACTTTAGAATTACCTTATAGAATAAGGATTTTTCAGCATGTCAAAAAAAGAATAGAATGTCGCGATCCTGTTCTTTTTGTGTTTTAGAGTGATTTTTTTCAGTAAAAGAGAATAAAGAAAAGAAAGAATAGAAAAGATGAAGAAGAGAAACAAAATTTTAATGATAGGCCTTTTGACAACAGTATTAAGTATAAACATGATAAAGGTAGGATCTACTAAAATAAGTATTAACAGGAAAACATATCAAGAAGGAAATACCAATCTTGTTTTAGATAAGATCTTAAGTGATAATGAGTTGAAACAAGAGATCCCTCATATGTTTAATTATGCAAGTAATGGGAACTATACAAATTATGATATGGAAACATTAAATGATCTAAACTATATAACAGAAGGATTGTATTCTAATGTTGATGAAGATGGAACCACTTATTATTTTAGAGGAGATACGAATAATAACAACATACAATTCGGAGAATATGAGAAGGATTATTATATTTATGAATTTATTGATAAAGGTTATATTTCTTATTATCAAGATTTAGAAAGATGTAAAGAAGCAGAGGGAACTGAGTCATGCTAACCTCTAAAACTTGCTTCTGCTGGCGATAAGATGTACTGGAAAATAGTAAGAATAAACGGTGATGGTAGTATAAGATTAATCTATAATGGAACTAGTGCGAACGATTCTTCTTTTACAATTGGTTCTACTCCCTATAATTTAAATGATGATGATCCAAAATATACAGGCTATACCTATGATAATGGAACGGATTCATTTGTAAAAAGAGAAATCGATACTTGGTATAACAATACCTTAGGAAGGAATAGTGCTTATGATAGTATGGTCATCTTAGGAAGGTTTTGTAGTGATAGTAGTGGTTATAATTATGACGGAGATGGTTCTTTTGCAAGTTATGATAGATTAGGACAAGCAGATTTTGATTTTGCCAAAGATAATGCTCCAACCTTTGCATGTCCAAACACAAGTGAAAGTTATGGAGGAAGTTATCGGTTAAAAGCAGGCCTTATTACCGCCGATAAACTAGCTTATGCTGGAGAATCATCTTATGTAGTAGGAAATAGTTATTTAAACCCAGGCGAAAATGGTGTTCCTTATTGGAGTATGACGCCGGCCGGTTTCGACGATGGTAGTGCTTTTGTATGGGGTGAGTTTGGTCGTCTCAGCTACGACCGTGTGCGCAATCTTAACGGCGCCCGCCCAGTTATCAATGTGACTACGGATAACGGATTTGCCAGTGGAGATGGAAGTGTAGAAAATCCGTATATCTTGGATGTTGAGTAATTTAGAAGAAAAAATAGTTCTTGGGGGCATTTTTTCTTCTTTTTTGTTTTTCCTATTTCTTGTTTTGAACTGTATGGTGTGATAAGATAGAACTACGAAGGAATTAGGAGATGAGTTTATGTTATCATTTAATAAGTCTAGTGAAGAGGAGAAAAACGAAGATAAGATCGTGGATCAGATCAGGGCTTTAGGGCTTGATATGATTTATGAGGCAGGAAGTGGACATCCGGGTATTGTTTTGGGGGCTGCTCCCATTCTTTATACGTTATATGCTCATCATTTGCGGTTTGATCCGGAGCATAGTGACTTCTTTAACCGTGATCGTTTTGTTATGAGTTCCGGCCATGGTTCGGCTTTGTTGTATGCGACCCTTTCGATGGCTGGATTTTCGATTGCATTAGATGATTTAAAGAAGTTTCGGCAGTTAGGATCGATTACACCGGGACATCCAGAATATGGAGTAACACCGGGCGTGGATGCGACTACGGGTCCTTTGGGGCAAGGTTTTGCGATGGCAGTTGGTATGGCTATGGCTGAAAAGCATAGTGAGAGCCTTTTGAATAAAACAGAGAAAGACTTAATTTCTTATCGTGTTTATTGTCTTTGTGGTGATGGGGATTTGATGGAAGGGGTTAGTTATGAAGCGGCTTCTTTGGCAGGACAGTATCAGTTAAATAATTTAATTGTCTTGTATGATTCGAATCATGTATCTTTGGATAGTGATACTTCTCTTACGTTTCCTGATAATATCGAAACTCGTTTTACGGCGATGAATTGGGAAGTGATTACTACGAGTGATGAAGTGGGTAGTATTGATAAAGCCTTGGAAAAAGTTAAAGAAAATACAAAACCCACTTTAATTCAAGTGAAAACAACGATTGGAAAGTATGCGAAAGATGCTGGTAAAAATACGATTCATGGTCGTAAATTAACGGAAGAAGATCTAACGAGTATTAAGAAAGAGATGAATGTTCGTGATATTCCTTTTACGGTTTCTAGTGAAGCTTTAGATGAATTTCGGGGCATGATCCAGGAAAGGAATCAAAATTTATATCAAGAGTGGTATGAGAAAGTAAATCGCCTTCCGGAAGAAGAACAGAAAATCCTTGATCTTTTCCTTCAACAAGAAAAGACGATTGAGCTTACGACGATGGATTATGAAAAGCCCGAAGAAAATATGGAATCTTTACGAGAGGCGAGTGGCAAGATCTTAAATTCTTATGCTAAGTCTAGTCCTCTTATTATTGGTGGTGCTGCTGATTTAGCAAGCTCGACAATGACTTCCTTAAAAGAAGAGAAAGCTTTTGAAAAAGAGAGTTATGAGGGGAGAAACATTTTATTCGGGGTAAGAGAGTTTGCGATGGCTTGTATTGCCAATGGTTTTGCGCTTTCTGGTTATCGTCCTTTTGTTTCTACCTATTTAAGTTTTAGCGATTATTTAAAGCCAGCATTAAGGCTTAGTTGTTTGATGAATTTACCGGTTTTATATATCTTTACCCATGATTCCATTTCTGTTGGCATGGATGGCCCAACCCATCAACCAGTAGAGCAGTTAGTAGGACTCAGGGCGACTCCGAATTTGGATGTTTTTCGACCAGCGGACACCAATGAGGTGATTGGCGCTTATAAAGCAGTTTATCAACAAATGAAGCCAGCTTGTATCATTTTAGGACGTAATAAAGTACCAATTATGGAGGGTACTTCGGTTCCTTTGGTAGCAGAAGGTGCTTACATTGTTCGTCAAGAGGAAAGAAAGCTGGATGCTATTTTAATCGCTACGGGGGAAGAAGTTTCATTAGGATTAGAAGTAGTCCAGCTGCTTGCCGAAAAAGGATATGATATTAGACTGGTTAGTGCTCCCTCGCTCGAACGTTATCATGCGTTAGAAAAAGAAAAACAAGAAGAACTTTTCCCTGTAGGTATTAAAAAATTTGTTTTAGAAAAATCTTCTTCTTATTCTTGGTATGAATTTGTTCATAATAAAAATTATCTTTTTACGAACGATTGTTTTGGGGCGAGTGGAACGAAAGAACAACTGGATGAAAAATATGGGTTTACCAAAGAAGCGATTGCCGATCAAATGGAGCAATTGCTAAAATAAGATAATTCGACAAAAAAAGAAAGATTCTCTTGCTATAGTATTCTTGGTGATACTTATGAGAGAATTTTTTATTTTTGAAGTAAAGGATGAGTTTAAGCAATTGTATGAAGCAAAGCCTTCGATGCTCTATCGTATTTTTGAACAAATTTATTATTTAAAAAAAGAAGAGTTACAGTATGGTTATAGTCTTTTTCGGCAATTGACGAAGAAAATTAATAAAGAAAAGTTTGATCAATATTTCTTTGTTAAGTTTCATCAAAGTGTTCCTTATAGTAAAACGGGAAATATTCATTACTATAATAATCCTGCTCATGATGAGATTAGTACTTTAGAAGTAAGAAGAGCTTTTTTGAAAGTGAAAACAAATTATTATGATTCTTTCTTTTTAGAGCAATTAAACACGTTAAACAACAATTATTTTGCATGTGATTTTAAAAATCAAGATTATTTCTTCTTAGAAATGCGAAAATTACTTGTCTAAAAGGCTCTTTTCTAGTAAAATACTAGTGAGGAGATGAAGAGATGTTACACGATATTTTATTAGTGGTAGTAGGACTTATTATTGGTATTGTGGTGGGATTTTTAATTTCGCGCCATGTTACAAAAAAATATATGCAAAAAAATCCTCCGATTAATGAGGAAATGATTAAAGCTTTAATGACACAGATGGGTAGAAAGCCTAGCCAAAAGCAAGTAAATCAAATGATGAAATCAATGCAAAAGTATATGTAGTAAAGGGATGAAAAGAAATCAAATATGAATAAAGAAGAAATAAAAAAGATGACAGGAGATTTGTATTTTGAAGAATGGTATGCTGTGGTAAAAGATATTATTGAAGATCCTGAATTTCAAAAGAGGGTATATTTTCCGCAACATCGGCATAGTAATGTGTTTGAACATTCGGTTTTAGTGAGTTATGATGCTTTTACCATTTCTTACTCTTGGAAAAAGGTGGATTCAAGAAAGTGTGCCATTGCAGGGCTTCTTCATGACTTTTCTCCTTATCTTTGGAAAAAACCAACGGAAAACAATCCTTTGGAAGAGTCTTATTACAAAGAGATTAAACAAAAGAAATGGAAGGAGCCTCATAGTACTTCTCATGGCTTTGAAGCAGCAGAAAATTATGTAAAATTCTTTCCTGAATTAGAAGATAAAGAGATCTCCGATGATATCAGGAGTCATATGTTTCCTTTGACAAGACCGCCAAGATATCGGAGTGGTTGGTTAATTACTTTTTGTGATAAAAGGGCTGCTTTTAAGGATTTCTTTCGTTTCCGCTTTAAAAGAGCTTTCAAATAGGCTCTTTGCTTCCTTGAAAAGGGATGAAATGTGTGTTATGATGAACACGTAGATTGCCCCATAGCCAAGTGGTAAGGCAATGCGCTCTGACCGCATCACGCGTTAGTTCGAATCTAACTGGGGCAGCCAAATGAAATTTTACCCTTATTTGATAAGGGTTTTTATTATAAAAGTTATAAAGTGAACTTTGAAATGGAGGTTTTGATTTATGAACAAAGAATTAGCAGAACTATTATTTAAAGATGTTTCTCTTACCCCAGAGGAATTGGAGAAGAAGTACCCTGCTAGAGAGTTAAAAGAAGGAGCTTTTGTGACGCGTTTTGGTCCTTCTCCAACAGGATTTATGCATATTGGGAATCTTTATGGAGCTTTCATTAGTTCTTGTTTAGCAAAACAATCAGGGGGTATTTTTTATCTTCGAATTGAAGATACTGATAGTAAAAGAGAGGTGGAAGGAGCAAAAGATCTTATTTTAAATGCCTTGGCTCACTTTCATATTACTTATGATGAGGGCTATTCTAAGGGTGGTAATTATGGTCCTTATATTCAAAGTGAACGGAAAGAAATTTATCAGGCTTATGCTAAACGCTTGGTGGAAGAAGGCAAAGCTTATCCTTGTTTTATGAGTGAAGAAGAAATTAGCGAGATTCGAGAAGGTCAAGAACTTCGGAAAGAAATGATTGGTATTTATGGCCATTATGCCGTGGATCGTAATTTGTCTTTGGAAGAAGTGAAAGAACATTTGAAAAATCACGATCCTTATGTAATTCGTATGAAGTCTCCTGGTGATATGCATAAAGAAATTGTCTTACATGATTTGATCAAAGGAGATATTACCTTACCAGAGAATGTGATCGATGAAGTTTTATTAAAGAAAGATGGTATTCCTACCTATCACTTTGCCCATGTTGTGGATGATCATTTAATGAGAACCACCCATGTTATCCGAGGAGATGAATGGATACCTAGCTTTCCAAAGCATTTACAACTTAACCAATTATTAGGGTTTAAACCTTGTAAATATGCTCATATTGCGCCTCTTACCAAAAAAGAAGATGGTAAGATAAGAAAACTTAGCAAAAGAAAAGATCCTGAATTTTCAGTAGGTTATTATCAAGAAGCTGGGATTCCCGTAGAAGGCGTTCGCCTTTATTTAGCAACTCTTGCCAATACCAATTTTGAAGAGTGGTATTTACAAAACAAAGACAAAACAATTTCTGATTTTACTTTTTCTTTTAAGAAAATGCCAACTGGTGGAACGCTTTTTGATATGGAAAAATTAAATAATATTTGCCGCACTTACTTTTCAAGATTATCTGCGGTTGATCTTTACCAAGAATCCCTTGGCTATTATGAAAAATACGGTCCTTCTTTTGCCGCTATTATGAAAAAAGAAAAGGACCGTTTGATCGCTTTTCTTGATATTGAACGGAATGGAAAACGACCAAGAAAAGATATCGCTACTTATCAAGATGTAAAGAAAGAATCTTTTTATATGTTTGATGAATTGTTTTATAAGGAAGAAAATCCTTATCAAAAAATTAATATGGCGGAAGTTGATCTTCCTTTGCTAGAAGAATATATGAAAAGCTTTTCCGTAGAGGATACTCAAGAGGAATGGTATGAAAAAATTAAACGCTTAGCAGAAGAAAAAGGATATGCCCCAACGGTTAAAATGTATAAAGAGTCTCCTGAACAATATAAAGGCCATGTCGGGGATATTTGTGAGATGCTTCGCCATGCGGTAACGGGAAAGATGCAAACGCCTAACTTGTATAATATTTTAAATATTTTAGGAGTTTCTGGAATTGAAAAAAGAATTGAGTTTTTTAAGGAGCAGCGAGAGAAAGCTTCTTAGAAAACTTTTTTGTGTATAAAATAAAAGAAGTTAGTAATAATAAAAAAGAAAGAGGGATATAGATGAAAAAAATTGATAGAGAAGTATTAAAGGAGTGGGAAAAGGAATATGAAGGTGAAAAGAGTAATACCATTTTACGACATGCTTTAGGGAAGAATAAAATCAGTGATGTGGTTAGAGTAGGGGAAGAAGAAAAGAAAATTAATTTTCATTTTTCGTTAAATCTTGATACCTTACCTGTTACCAATCAAATGGCATCTGGTAGATGTTGGATTTTTGCCGGTTGTAATATTATTCGGGAAAAAGTGGCCAAAAAATATAATATTCCTGATTTTGAATTATCACAAAATTATATTTCCTTTTATGATAAATTAGAGAAAGCCAATTATTTTATGGAAACGATTACTTCTCTTGATATTAAGGAAAAAGATGATCGAATCCTTCAACACTTTTTGCTTGGTGGGATAGAAGATGGGGGACAATGGGATATGTTTGTCAATATTGTCAATAAATATGGAGTTGTCCCAAAATTGGCTATGCCAGAAACATATCAAAGTTCACATACTACGGAAGTAAATCGATTGATTAACCGGAAATTAAGACAGTTTGCGGGCTATGTTTTAGAGAAAAGAGAAAATATTGAAGCTTTAAAGAAAGAAACCAAAAAAGAAATTTATGCAATTTTATTAAATGCTTTTGGGTTACCGCCAGAAGAGTTTGATTTTGAATATACTGATAAAGAAAATCAATATCATGTGATGGAATCTTTAACTCCACTTTCTTTTTATCAAGAGTATTGTGATATTGATTTAAATGATTTTGTAAGTGTGATTCATGCTCCAACCAAAGACAAGCCATTTGGGAAAACTTTTACGGTCGATCATTTAGGCAATGTCGTTGAGGGAAAAAAGGTTCTTTATTTGAATTTAGAAATGGATCGGATGAAAGAGCTTGTTTTAAAACAGTTACAAAATTTAGAACCGGTTTGGTTTGGTAGTGATTGCAATCAGTTCTTTGATCGGAAGGAAGGCATTTTCCATGATCTAGCTTTTGATTATGAAACAGCTTTTGGCATGAATTTCAATATGACAAAAGAAGAAAGACTAGACACCTTAGAAAGTACCATGAATCATGCGATGGTCATTACAGGAGCAAATATGAAAGATGGAGTGATCGAACGTTTTAAAATAGAAAATAGTTGGGGAGACGAAGTAGGGAAAAAAGGTTATTATGTCGCTAGTGCTTCTTGGTTTGAAAAGTTTGTCTATCAAGTGATCATTCATAAGAAATATTTAAACGAAGAAGAGAAAAAAGCTTTAGAAGAAGAGCCAATTGTATTAAAGCCTTGGGATCCGATGGGAACACTTGCTTAAAGTGTTCTTTTTTGATCTTGTCATGATGCCGAAAGTATGCTAGAATAAATTTGTCTTATTTGATATGGCCTGTTGGTGAAGTGGTTTAACACGCGCGCCTCTCAAGCTCGTATTCACGGGTTCAAACCCCGTACAGGCTACCAATTGGAGTACAAAACGGCTAGAAATGGCCGTTTTTCTATTTTTCTGCTATACTAATATTATAAATTCTACGAGGAGGTCGTTATGAGACGTTGTGCTTGGGTAAACTTAAATAATCCTTTGTATGTAAAATATCATGATGAAGAGTGGGGAAAGGCTGTTCATGATGATAAAGTACTGTATGAATTTTTGTTGTTAGAATCTTTTCAAGCAGGGCTTTCTTGGGAATGTATTTTAAACAAAAGAGAGGCATTTCGGAAGGCTTTTGATGATTTTGATTATCACAAGATTAGCTGTTATGATGATCAAAAAATAGAAGAATTATTACAGAATAAAGAAATTGTCCGAAATAAATTGAAGATCAAAGCCGCTATTACGAATGCCCGTGTATTTCTAGAAATTCAAAAGAAATTTTCTTCTTTTTCTCATTATTTATGGCATTTTACGAACGGAAAGACGATTTATGAAGTGGGAAAAACTCAATCATCTTTATCGGATCGGATTTCTCATGATTTGAAAAAAAGAGGTATGAAGTTTGTGGGAACAACCATTATTTATTCTTATTTACAAGCGGTTGGCATGATCAATTCCCATGAAAAAGATTGTGCTTGGTATCAAAAATAACAACGGAGGTGTCATGATGAAAGGGGAACATATGTATCTTGCTTTTGGGAGCGAGATAATCTATGATGATGCTAGTTTTAAAATAGAAGATAAAGATAAAGTGGGTGTAGTAGGAGTAAATGGAGCAGGAAAGACTACCCTTTTTAAGATTTTGTTGAAGCAGGAACACTTGGATAGTGGTAAGGTAATGTTTCAAAATAAAAAAATAGGTTATTTGCCACAAGAAATTGATTTTAAAGAAAAGGAACAATTGGTGCTCGATTATCTCTTAGAAGCAAGACCTATCAAAGAATTAGAGCAAGAACTAAATCAAATTTACACAAAACTTTCTTTGGCCGATGAAACAGAACAGAAGAAATTATTAAAACAAGCAGAAAAGATTCAAGGAGAACTGGATCTTCTTCATCAATATACCGCCGAAGATGAGCTTTTAACTTTACTTGATCAAATGAAGATTGATCTTGATTTATTAGAAAGAAAAATAGGAGAGTTATCAGGAGGGCAAAAGTCTAAAATTGCTTTTGCGCGTCTTTTATTTTCTATGGCAGATATTTTTCTTTTAGATGAACCGACCAATCATTTGGATGCCAAAACCAAAGAATTTGTTACCACGTATTTAAAAAATTATCATGGAATGATCCTGGTCATTAGTCATGATGTTGAGTTTTTAAATCAAGTTACCACAAAAACGATGTTTATTAATAAAGTTACCCATAAAATAAAGGTTTATAAGGGATCTTATCAAGAGTTTAAGAGATTGTATGCCAATGAAATGATGGAAAAAGAATTGAGAGTTGAAGCGCAAGAAAAGGAGATTAAAAAATTACAGGAAGTGGTAAAAAGAGCGGAAAGTGCTTCTCGAACCAATCACAATCTCAAAAGATTAGGGCAATCTAGAAAAAAGATGTTAGAGAAAAAATTAGAAAGCTTAGAGGGAAGGGAAGAACAATATAAGACTGTTATGATACCGGTAGAACCGATCGAAAAAAGTGGGAAAATTCCTTTGGAAGTGAATCATTTGACTTTTCATTATCCCGGGGAGAAGAATTTATATCACAACTTATCTTTTCAAATGATGCGAGGCGAAAAGTTTTTAATTGTAGGGGAAAATGGAGTAGGGAAATCCACTCTCTTAAAACTTATGGTCGGACAATTACAACCCACCGTAGGAGAAATTCGTTATGGTTATCATGCTAGTATCGCTTACTATGCCCAAGAATTGGAGATCTTAGAGGAAGAGAAAACGATTTTAGAAAACATTGATAATCCTTATTACAACGATCAAGAATTAAGAACTTTTTTAGGAAATTTCTTGTTTTCAGGAGATGATGTTTTTAAAAAAGTAAAAGTACTATCACCAGGCGAGAAAGCACGGGTTGCTCTATGTAAAATTTTGTTACAGAAAGCCAATCTTATTCTGTTGGATGAACCGACGAATCATTTTGATCCAGAAACCCAAGCGGTCATTGGGGAGAATTTCAAAAACTATACCGCTACTTTAATTATGGTGAGTCATAATCCATCTTTTGTAGAGCAAGTAGGCGTAACCAGAATGCTTGTGTTACCAGAGGGAAAAATTGTAGAGTATAAAAAAGAACTGTTACATTACTATTATTATCTAAATACTGACTTTAACTAAAAAAAGACGAGATCCGTCTTTTTATTTTTGAGTAACAAAGGGGCAATTACTTTGATCTTCATAGCCTTTTTCGATTGCCTCCTCATAATAAGCACATTTTGCTTCAATTACTTTCAAAGTTTCTTCTAAATCTTTGATTTCTTGTTTGACAAGATCACGACGCTCTAAAAATAATTCATATCTTTTTTGCAATGTTTTTTCGCCTTCGTTACACCAATCAATAAATTTTTTAATGTCTTTCAAGGGCATCCCTGATTTCTTTAAATATTCAATTGTTTCGATACCTTGGAGATCCTTATCCGTAAAGAAACGAATTCCGCCTTTTTTTCTTTCTACCATCGGCAGTAATCCTTTTTTATCATAGTAACGTAGGGTAGAAGCGGGAATTTGAAAAAGTTCTGCTACTTCTCCAATTGTATAGGCCATAATTTTTCTCCTTTCTTTTCAAAATAGTTCTTGACTTAAACCATAGTTTAAATATTACAATGAGTATAACAAAGGAATGATAGGATGTCAATGCTATGATCTTAGACTGTTGGGATTCTATTGTCATTTCTTTTGGGAAGTTATTTGTCATAAAAAGAGGCATTTGGGAAAGAATAAAATATAGAAAACTTTTCTTTCTTCCAATGCGAAAAGACAGGTGGAAAGGAGAAAGAAAGGTTGAAAATTGTAGTTTTAACTGGAAGTTATAATCTTCAAGGAACTTCCAATACGTTAGTGAGAGAATTTATCAGAGGAGCAGAAGAAAAAGGGCATGAAATTGTACGTTTTGACACGGCTCATTTGAATATTCATCCTTGTATTGGTTGTAATCATTGTGGCATGGATGGAGATTGTGTTTTTCAAGATGATATGCCGTCCTTATTAGATGTGATCGAAGAAGCAGATATGTTAGTCTTAGCTACGCCGGTTTATTATTTTGCTATGACGGCTCCTTTAAAAGCCGCTTTGGATCGCTTTTATTCAAGAACAGAAAGGATCAGTCGCAAGCACTTGAAAATTGCTTATCTTATTACTTGCTGGAATACCGATGATTCTACGGTTAACCCTTTAATTGTTCATTATCAAAAACTTGTGGATTATATGAACTATGAAAATATGGGTATGATTGTAGGAAAAGGTTGTGGAACAGTATCAATGATGCCAAAACACTTTTTACAAGAAGCCTATGAATTAGGGAAAAATTTGGAATAAACGAAAAAAATATAGAAAAGAGGAGAAAAAATGAATAAGAAAATATTATTTTTAGTGATAGCGATTGCGATTGTTGCAGTAGCAGGAGTTGGGATCTATGCCTTTACAGGAAGAAGTGAAAATGATAATATGCAAATAGGAAATAGTCAAACAGAGGAAAGCAAAGAAGAGGGAGAAGATAACAATACTTCTACAGAGAAACAAAATATTTTAATTGTTTACTTTTCTCAAACCGGAAATACCGAAGCCGTTGCTAACTTCATTCATGAGGAAGTAGGGGGCGATTTGGTAAAATTAGAAACCGTAGAAGAATATCCTAGTGATTATGATACTTTAGTTGATTATGCTCAAGAAGAACAAAGAGAAGAGGCAAGACCTGAGTTAAAGACGGTTATTGATGATATGGATCAATATAATGTTATTTTCTTGGGTTATCCTAATTGGTGGGGAGATATGCCTATGCCAATTTATACCTTTTTAGAAACTTATGATTTTTCAGGAAAAACGATCGCTCCTTTTATAACTCATGGAGGATCCGGGCTTTCAGGAACCCCTGCAAAGATTCAAGCCGAAGCAAAAGGTGCTACCGTTACCGAAGGATTAGCTGTTTATGGAAGTGAAGCGAGCCATTCCAAAGACGAAGTTTTGGAATGGCTCGATCGTATCGGTTTTTAAAACGAAAACGAAAGGATGAAAAATATGAGAAAGATTCAGATGCTAGTTGATATTGTAATGTTTTGCCTTTTTCTTCTTTTAATGGGGTATCACATTACAGGAAACTTTATTCATGAAATCTTAGGTGTTTTTGTTTTTGCGTTGTTTATCCTTCATCATATTTTAAATCGAAGGTGGTATCAAGCATTACCCAAAGGGAAATATTCGCTCCAAAGAAAGATATCTACGGTAGTTGATTTTCTTCTCCTTTTGGCAATGTTTGGCATGATGGTTAGTGCCATTCTTATCTCTTCTCGTGTTTTTGCCTTTTTAAATTTACCAACTACCACCTTTGGTAGAAATCTTCATTTGGCTTCAACTGCTTGGGGATTTGTATTGATGGCCATTCATTTAGGACTTCATTTACGTATCTTTTTTGATAAATTACAAAGAAAAGTCAAAGAAACTTCTTTGGAGTATGTTTTCTACTTTGTAATCCTTCTCTTATTCTTCTATAGTATTTATGCCTTTCTTAAAAATGCTTTATGGAAGGATATGTTCCTTGTGAGCGCCTTTAAATATTTTAATTATGATCAAAGTCCTATTTTCTTTTATTTCGAATATTTAGGAATTGTAATATTCTTTGTTTTCTTAACCTATTTTATAGGAAAGCTTTGGAAGAAAGCGACAAAAAGGAAACTTTAAAACTAGATGAACAGAATCTAGTTTTCTTTTGAAATCATTTTTGGTATGATATAAAATAAGAAAAGAGGAATGATCATGTCATTTGAAAATGCAAAAAATCATCTAAAGAAGTATGGCTTAGAAGATCGAATCAGGGAATTTTCCGTTTCTTCGGCTACTGTGAAAGAAGCTGCTGCTGCCTTACATTGCAAAGAGGGAGAAATAGCCAAAACCTTATCTTTCTTAGTAGAGGATAATCCTATTTTAATTGTCGTGGCAGGAGATGTAAAAATAGATAATAGTAAATATAAAAGCACTTTCCATAAGAAAGCAAAAATGATTCCTTTTGATGAAGTAGAGTCTTTTATTGGCCATTCGGTTGGGGGAGTTTGTCCTTTTGGAATCCATGATGGAGTAAAAGTATATTTGGATCAGTCCTTGCAAAAATATGAGTTTGTATATCCTGCTTGTGGTAGTTCTAATAGTGCGGTGAAATTGACGATTAAAGAATTAGAAGATGCTTCAAACTATTCAAAATGGATTGATGTGTGTAAGGAAGAAGTCCTGATGTAAGGATTGGATTTGTCAGTTTGAAAAAGTATAGAATTTTTTCTATAGTGTATAGATAAGGAGAATTGTTATGTATGATTTTAAAAAAGTAGAAAAGAAATGGCAAGATAAATGGTATAAAGAAAAGAGCTTTCAAGCGATTGATTTTCATCCAACAAAACCGAAATATTATGTTTTATATGAATTTTACAATATTAGTGGAAATTTACATATGGGGCATTTGAAAGGAACGGTTCCAGCTGATGCTTTGGCACGAATGAAACGGCTTCAAGGTTATAATGTATTGTTTCCTATTGGAGGAGATGCTTTTGGTCTTCCAGCAGAAAATGCTGCGATTAAAACGGGAATTAATCCAGCTGACTTTGTTAAGGAAAATATGAGTAAAGTGATGGAACAATCTAAAAGATTGGGGCTTTCCTTTGATTGGGATAGGACGATTTGTACTAGTGATCCAAAGTATTATAAATGGACCCAATGGATTTTTAAACAGTTTTTTGAACATGGGAAGGCTTATAAACAAAAGGGGGTAGTTAATTTCTGCCCAAATTGTAAAACCGTATTATCGAATGAAGATAGCCAAGGTGGTGAATGTGATCGCTGTCATGGCAAAGTTATACAGGAAGAACGCTGGGTATGGTTTCTTAAAATGAAAGAGTACTCTGAAAAATTGCTTGGTAATATTGATAGAATTCAAATGAATGAAAATCTAAAACAACTTCAACGAAATTGGATTGGAAAAAGTGAAGGAATGGAAATTACCTTTGATATTGTTAATTCTAAAGATAAAAAAATTACAACAGCTTCCATCTTCACTACTTGTATTGAAACGATTTATGGAATAACTTTTTTTGTAGCTGCTCCAGAGCATGCCATAATTAAACAATTGAAAGATTATATTACTAATTATGATGAGGTAGAAGAATATCAAAAACAAACTTCTTATCGAAGTCAATTAGATAGAATATCAAATCAAAAAGACAAGACAGGTTGTCAATTAGAAGGTATTTTTGCTATTAATCCTATCAATGGAAATAAAGTTCCTATCTATATTTCTGATTTTGTACTAGTAAACTATGGTACGGGGATTGTCATGGCTGTTCCGATGCATGATCAAAGAGACTATGAGTTTGCTGAAAAATATCATATTCCTATGATACAAGTTATCGAGGGAGATGTTAGTAAAAAAGCATTTGAAAAAGTGGATTATTTAAAGCAAAATAGCAAGTTGATGAACTCTGCAGAATTTAGTGGAATGCCCGTTAACGAAGCGAAAGAAAAAATAATAGAAAAGGTAATCAAACTTGGTTTTGGTAAAAAGAAAATCAATTACAAAATGCAAGATTGGTCTTTTAATCGACAAAGGTATTGGGGAGAACCTTTTCCAGTTGTATTTTGTGAACACTGTGGTACTGTAGCAATACCAGATGATGAGCTTCCTTTAGTTCTTCCTAAGACAAATGATTATATGCCAAACGAGGATGGAAGTTCTCCTTTATCAAAAATTAAAGATTGGGTTCATTGTAATTGTCCTAAATGTGGTAGAGATGCCAAAAGAGAAACAGATACTATGCCAAATTGGGCCGGTTCTAGTTGGTATTGGTTAAGATACTGTGATCCTCACAATGATCAGGCTCTAGCTGACTTTGAAAAGCTTAAATATTGGGGTAGTGTTGATTGTTACACAGGAGGAACCGAACATATTACAAGACATGTGCTTTATGCTTTTTTCTGGCAAAACTTCTTATATGAAATTGGAGTTGTTCCTTCAAGAGATCCTTTCATAAGAAAGATGGGTAGTGGTCTTATTTTAGATGATACCGGTAAAAAGATGAGTAAAAGCTCGGCCAATGGAGTATCTCCAATGGAAGTAATTGATCAATATGGAACAGATGTTGCTCGGTTACATGTACATTTTTTAGGAGGCTACGAAGATAATACGCCTTGGACTTATGATGGTATTAGTGGTATAACCAGTTTTATGAATAAAGTTTGGGATTTGCAAAATATGATAAAAGGAAATGAAATTTCTAAAGAACATATATACGAAATAAATCAACTTATTAAAAAAATTTCAGATGATCTTGAAAACCTAAAGTTAAATACTGCTATTGCTTCTCTTATGTCTTTTGTTAATCTTGTGAAAAAAGATAAATTTATTACGAAAGAAGAATTAAGAACCTTTTTAATATTACTGAATCCCTTAGCTCCTCATATTACTAGCGAAATGTATGAGATTATATTTGGAGATAATATTATTCATGCTAAGTGGCCAACTTATGATGAAAAGTATTTAGATCGAAAAGAAATAAATCTTCCGATTCAAATTAATGGAAAAATGAAAAAGACAATACTAGTTGATAAAAAAATCAGCCAGGAAGAAGTAATAGATGCTATCAAAAAGCAGTATCCTGATTTAATTAAATCGGAAATTACAAAGGTAATATATGTTAAAGGGAAAATCATTAACATTATTTGTAAATAATAACAAGGTGTCTTATGATAAAATATAGTGAACAAGAAGGGATTATCAAAGTACATGGAATTAAATTTAGAGAAGGCCAAAATCCTAATATAATTTCACCTAAAATAGCATTTGGGGTGTTTTCTAGACATCTGTTTCAATATATTATAAATCAATATGAATGCATAAAAGTTAGTTTTGTATCTTGCCTAATTTTGATCGAAATATATACGTTTTAAACTATGAAAATGTAAATATAACCTTTTTTATGGCTGGGATAGGAGCTCCACTAATAGTTGGTGATATTGAGGAGTTAGCGGCTCAAGGAGTAGAAAAGTTTATTATTCTAGGTAATTGTGGAGTGCTTGATTCAAATATTCCAGATAAATCTATTATTATTCCTACGAAAGGATTTCGGGAAGAAGGAACAAGTTCTTTTTGGAATTGCGTTGATTCAATCGATTCAAATTCCTTGTATTTATAAATGGGGGGGGCAGAACGAGGTGGAATTCAAAAGTTTCTTCTTTTCTTCCTTATTATAGCTCTTGTGTTTGGTGGCATTTTTCTTTTGAATCATGCAGTGTTGCAAATTAGTATGGCAGAAATAGAACAGTTTATGGATTCTTTTGGAATTCTTTTGCTACTTGCGTTTATTGTTTTCATGAATTATATTTCTTATCAAATTTCTTATCGACTTATGTTAAAGAAGGATTATTAAGCCTTTTTTGTTTTCTTTTTTGGAAAGTATGGTAAAATGAAAGTGCTTTATAATCAAATGTAGATGGGGAAGAAAAATGGGTAAGAAAATATATCAACGAATTTTTCAAATGTTAACTAAAAAACAAAAGAGAATATTATGTAGCTAAGGAAATTTTCCGTTTTTCTCATAAATTCATCTTCTCTTTTCATGATATTAAAAATATAGTAAAAGGGGATAGTACCTAACTAACTAAGTATTCCATTCATAATATTACATATATATTAAATATATTAAAATAAAGCAATCGAACAAGATACATTTTTTAATAGAATTTTGTTTGTAACAAAAACTAATCATAGTCTTCTACATATAAGGCTTTAACAAGATAAGGTGTGATTTCATCTATATCATACCAACCGGAACTTTTAGAAGTATCTTCTAGTCCATTAGGATTAGAGACATAAACTTTATTATTATTTGATGCTAACAATACCATATAATGTGAAGTAGTAGTCCATCTGTTTTTACCTAAATTACTAGAAAGGCAGACAATAATTGGTCTATTACTTTTTAAATGTTCTAATATCATTTCATTCGATAAATGAAGAGAGTCATAATAAAAGTCTGAATTATTAATACCATAGGTTAAAGATAATTCTTCTCCAAGGGTATTGTAATCCATGACAGGATAATACTTTTTACGTAAGTCTTCTGGAGTAAAATCAAAACCATAACCACTTAATACTATAGCAAGAGAAGTTATACCACAACCCGTATCTTTCATAACTCCTCCCCAGTAAGTATTATTACTCCAAGACGCATTACCATTTTGTTTATATTCAATATAAGTTTTCTTATAAGGAGAATTAGTTGTGAAGGTAGAAAAATATCTATCTTCATTTTTTCTTTTTTCTTTTCCTATTCCTTCATAATCATTACTAATATTTTCTTTTATTCCTTTATAACTAGGATAATTTGTTTCTATGTAGTTTTGATAAAAATAAAGCCCTAATCCAATAAATAAACCTAAAATAATAATATTTTTAAACTTTAATCTTCTTTTCTTTTTCATTAAATCATTCCTTTTGTCCTTAATTATATAAAGATAATTTAATAATAGTTTTAATAATTAATTAATAAATTCTTAAGTTTTTCTTACGATTAACTACTTTAACTGAAAAAGTAAGACTTCTGTGTTATACTTTAGGTATAAACGGAGGAGAGATATGAACATATTAGTTTTAGATGATGAAAAAGAAATTGCTGATTTAGTAGAAGTGTATTTAAAGAATGAGAACTATAATGTTTATAAATTTTATAATAGTAAAGATGCTCTTAAGTGTATTGATGAAGTATCTTTAGATCTTGCTATTTTAGATATTATGTTACAAGATATAGATGGTTTTAAAATTTGTAAATATATTAGAGATAAGGACTTAAAAGTATCAATTATAATGTTAACTGCTAAAATAGAAGATAATGATAAGATTAAAGGCTTAACACTAGGGGCGGATGATTATATTACAAAGCCATTTAATCCTTTAGAGTTAGTAGCAAGAGTTAAAGCGGTGTTAAGAAGATATAAATTATATAATAAAGAAATAGATAATGATGTTTTAGAGATTAGAGGACTTGTAATAAATAAAAAAGAACATAGTTGTTATCTATACGATAAAAATGTAGATTTAACACCTATAGAGTTTGAAATATTACTTTATTTAATGACTAATAAAGGTAAAGTTGTAAGTAGTGAAGAATTGTTTGAAAAAGTTTGGAAAGAGAAATATTTTGATAGTAATAATACAGTTATGGTCCATATTAGAAGAATAAGAGAAAAATTAGGTGAAGATACGAAAAGACCTAAGTTTATTAAAACTATTTGGGGAGTGGGATATAAAATTGAAGATTAAAAGTTTAACAAAGTTAAAAATTAAATTATGTTTAGAGTTATTAGGTAATATGTTATTATTTCTCTTTATCTCTTTTGTTGTTTATTTTCTTATAACTTTATTATTTGAAAACTCTTTATCAGTGGCAGTTTCTAATATTAATTATGATTTATATGCTTTTATTGTAAATAATAGAGAAAATATTCTTTATGTTTATTTAGGAACCGTTTTAATTATTTCTATTTATAGATTTATCTCTAAATATGTAAATAGTATTAATGAAGTGTATGAGTCACTTGACCTTATCTTAAAAGAAGATGATGAAGCGATTAAACTACCTAGTGAAGTAAATGATTTTTCTAAGAAGTTAAATGATATTAAATATAATTATATTTTATCTAAGAAGAAAGAAGAAGATGCCATAATTAAGAAAAACGATTTAATAATGTATATGGCCCATGATTTAAAAACACCACTGACTTCTGTTATTGGTTATTTAACTTTGTTATCAGATGAAAAGAATATATCTAAGAAAACAGAAGAAAAGTATTTAAAAATAGCTTTAGATAAAGCTTTAAGAGTAGAGTCTTTAACTAATGAGTTTTTTGATATTACAAGATATAATTTACAAGAGATACCTATTAATAAAAAAGAGATAAATATAGCATATCTTTTAAGACAATTAACTGATGAGTGTTATCCGATGTTAGAAGAGAATAACTTGAAGTGTAAGTTAATTGCCAGTGATAAGGTAATGTATTTAGGAGATGGAGAGAAACTTGCAAGAGCTTTTGATAATTTATTAAAGAATGCTATTAATTATAGTTATAAAAATACAACTATTGAAATAACTTTAAAAGAAGAGGATAATACTATAAATATTATTTTTAAGAATAAAGGAGATAAGATCCCTAAATACAAACTTGATAAGTTGTTTGATAAGTTTTATAGAGGAGATGAATCTCGTAATTCTAAAGTAGGAGGAGCAGGACTAGGTCTTGCTATTACGAAAGAGATAATTGAATTACATAAAGGAAAAATAGAAGTAAGAAATGATGATGAGTTTATCGAATTCTTAGTAGAACTTAAGACAGGATAACAACACGAAATAAAATTAAAACAGTAGAATAAACCTTTAATTAAAAGGAAATTTTACTGTTTTTTATTAACTTTCTCTTTATCTTTTACTGATAAGGATATTATTAATTTGGATGGAAGAGTTAATAGAGAAAGATCTAGAAATGAAACTAGTTATAATGATAAAGTAAAGCCATTAAATGTTTTAAATGCTTATTCAAATAAATATGGAATTTGTTTAGCAAGTGAGCAAATAGATGATAAAACAAATGAAATAACAGCCATACCAGATATATTAAAGAGATTTAACGTAAAAGGCAATGTTATTACTTGGGATGCTTTAAATACGCAAACAGATAATGTAGAAGCAGTAGTTAGTTTAAAGGGAGATTATGTAGTACCTATAAAAGGAAATCAAGGTAACTTTTATAATGATTTAATTTTATATTTTGATGAGAAAAAGTTAGAGATGATAAAAGCAGGACAAACAGGAACTGCATATTTGGATTATAAAGAAAAAAGAGGTGAAAAACTTATTCATTACGAATATTATCAAACAGAAGATGTTAAATGGTATTTTGATAGAAAAAAATGGAAAAAATTAAATAGTATAGGATTAGTTAAAAAGACAATAGATAATGGAAAGAAAAGTAAAATAGAATATAGATATTACATATCAAGCTTATTTCTTAATATTGAATTATTTTCTAAGGTTATAAGAAATCATTGGTCAGTTGAAAATAAACTACATTGGCATTTAGATTTTACTTTTAAACAAGGTGATAATACCACAGTAAATAAAAAAGCTTTAATGAATTTAGAGTTAGTTAAAAAATTTGTTTAGGAATATTAAATAAAGTCAAACCATTTTATAATAATATAAGTCTAAGAAGAATAAGAAAAATATTATCATATGATTTTGAAAAAGGATTAGTAGATATAATGTGTTATTTATCTTTGATTCAAAAATCAAATTTTTAACATGAAATAGCAGAGTTCCCTTTTAACATAATACTTTCTCTGCTATTAACAATTTATTTCATGTTTTTATCCGTTTGCTTTCCTCTAATCCTTGTGCCTTATGAGTAATCTATGCTAAGATAATACTTGTAAGGAGATGGAATTTGGGTTTATGTATGAAGAGATAAAAAAATTAATCAAATCAAAAAAAGAAAATATTGATGAAGAAACGTTAACATACTTTACAAATTATTTTTATGTAATGCAAAAAGATAAAATAAATCCTAGTGTAGAGATAGAATCTTTCATTGATAATGCTTTAAACTATGCTAGTAAAGTTGAATTTTATGATGAGAATCACAGCATTTATAAAAAATTTGGAGGAGATGTAAAAGGGTATCGTGATTCTGATACCAAAACAATTTTTATTAGAGATAATCTTGAAGAGCCATTAAGAGAAATTACGGTTTATCATGAATTACACCACGCTGTACAAACAAATCCTGAAAATGATCAAGTAGGAATTAATCAAGAAAGTAATATTGGTAGATTAATTATGGAAGGACAAACCCAGTATTTTGCCGAAAAAGTTTACCAAGAGATACATGGTGTAAAATTTGACGAAAGACAAATTCCATCTGAAAATTTAAGGATGTTAGGAAATGGAACGGTAGTTTCAAGCTTACACAATTATGAAATGTATGATAACCTACTTAGTAAATTAGCAATTGTCTTAGGAGTATCGAAAGATTATTTTGTTTCTATCAATTATTTATATAAAGATAATGAAGGATTAAAAGATTTGGAAAAAAGATATAATGAGGCAAGAGAAAAGTATCATCTATCATATAATTTTAACAGCTTGTTATTAGTTTATGATTATATTTATTGTGTTGATTTGTTAGCTTACACGCAAAATAAAGATAAAGAGGTTATTTTAAGTGGTCAAGAAACCCAAAATGCTTATGAAATACATCCTAATCAAGCTGCAAAATTGTCTTTAAAAACACAAAGAAATTACCTGAATAATTTTGACGTTAGCTTCTTTCTTGCTTTAATGAAAAATGGAGGAAACTGCGAAGAGTTTGGCCATTATATAGTTGATAATGATAAAAGAGCTATTGTGGAACAATATATTGGAAAAAAGCAGGAAAAAACACCAAGTACACCTAAGAAAGTCTCTCAATAGAAAGAGAGCAAGAGAAAAAGCTATGATGGTACTTCGTCATAGCTTTTGTATTTCTTCTAAGAATCTTTGAGATCCTTTTGATAAGACTTGATACTTTTTCCAAATGAAATAAGAGTATATTTTGGCATCGTTTTGAAAGGGGATAAATACAAGATCCGTATAAGCGGTATTGACCAAACCTTCTAAACAGATAACGGATCCTACTTTTTCTTTTACCATTAAAGCAGCATTATATACTAAATTATAGGTAGCAACAATATTGGGGTTTTCAGGGAGTAGAGAGCTTAGTTCATTGTTTTTTAAACTTTGGACCGAACAGATAAGAGGAATATTGTTTAGATCCTTTTTGGTAATATATTTTAATTTGGCAAGCGGATTGTCTTTGGTTGTCAATACCCCTCTTGTATCAGGATAAGGGATTTTATAGTAATTATAGTTTTTAATGTCATTTGGTTCAATTAAGATTCCAAAGTCAATTAAACCTTTGTCTAATTTATCGATGACATCATCTTGATTTCCGCTGTAAAGATTAAAGTGAATATTGGGATAATGTTCTAATAAATGCTTCATGGTTTTTCCAATTAAAGTCATAATTTTTGATTCTCCCGATCCAATATTGATTTCTCCTTTGATATCATGGGCATTTTCGGTTAATTCTTGTTTTGTAATATTGACAAGATCGACAATTTCTTGGGCTCTTTTGCGAAGAAGAATGCCTTCTTCAGTTAAGGCTATTTTTCTATTTCCGCGAATAAACAAGGGCTTTCCTATTTCTTCTTCCAATTCCTTTAACTGTTTGGATAAAGAGGGTTGGGAAATATGAATGATTTCGGCCGCTTTGGAAATATTTTCTTCTCTGGCCAAAGCTAAAAAGTATTTTAAAACTCTAAGTTCCATGTTCTTCACCCATTTGTATTATACTATGCCTTTTGGTTATAGGAAAGTATATCTTATTAGTATTGGTTATTTTAAGGGAAGAAAGCTATAATTAAGTTAGAAGGAGAGATGATATGACAGAGATAGCACTGAAGCAAAGTTTAGAAGACTCTAAAGTGAACGAAGAAAATTCAAGAAAAATTACCGATTATTTTAAAAACGCTATGTACTAGAATTTGCGTGATGGAACAAGAAGTGATATAACCCGAGTTTTGCAGTTGTCTAATAAAAAAAGTTTGTTTTTTTCTGA